>Ga0105239_10002104_pt1 | contig 25741 bp, 24 predicted proteins | sample KBSC44metaG_FD_92761 | JGI IMG/M metagenome (GOLD analysis project Ga0105239, IMG submission 92761) | Corn rhizosphere microbial communities from Kellogg Biological Station, Michigan, USA - KBS C4-4 metaG | ecosystem: Host-associated > Plants > Roots > Rhizosphere > Soil | place: Michigan, USA...
AGTAGTTTCGGAGTTGCACATTTTATATTACTCTTGTTTATTGATCTATCAACTATCCTTGATGAAGGTGGAACCTGTCTCGGGCTCAGCCAGGGCTACGTTCGAAGAGTGCGTTCAGACCGCGTCACATATCATCCGTGTTTTTGAAGAGATCCAGTGCAGAAACGACGTTTTATATCTGGCACCAATCAACGCCTGGTTTTGTTACCTTGCTGGAGTGGTGCAAATTCGCGCTCGCGCCAGCTTCTCGTCCCAAGAAGGCGGAGTTGATGAGAACCTCGAAATTGTCAGGACAGTCTTGCAGGAACTGTCTGCAACTGTTCCGAGTTCCGCCTTGGTCCTCGGCAACCTCAAAAGCGCGGAGCTTTCTGGCGGACCACTGCCTGGGCAATATTCCGCCCATCCAGCCAACCCCTCCGCTAATGGGTTAGCCAATTCTGAAGCGAATAACGAAAGCATCACAACCGAATCTCTGGCAGGCCCTGACGATCGTCCAAATAATTCGACTATTCTGAGTAGTCTCGGTGAAGGGATTGACGGCAGTTCCCTATTTATGCCCGGTAGTCTCATTGCAGATGGCTACGTGAATTTTGACTTTGGTGACGTTTTCGTCGACCAAATATTTCAATACCAGTGATCAACTGGCTGAAATTGGCGATGCGGTAGGAATAATCAGCTCCAAACCACGACGCGCCTCGCTCGTGTCATGGGAGTCAAGGGAGGTGAATCTCAGTCTCGAACGCTAGGTGAGATGGAAGAGTGCTGGCAGCGGCCTAGGAAAGCATATGACAACTGAATATTCAACTCGTTGGCCACGAAATTGTTTTGCTTCTTCCCTCCACCCTTTTTTCTCTCCCCGATCTTCTCACCCACCAGTTTTAGGCAACGAAGCTTCAATAATCAGAATCAAAGACGCGTTGCAAAAGCTCCAAGCAGCCACAATGCCGAGGGTAGGAGATCCTTGGGACATTAGGAACGGGAAGCGCCGCATCAACACCGCCCTCAATCAAGGGAAACCAGGAAATGACATGGACTGGACGGCTCCACAGATGACGGATCGTTCGGCCTACAGGCTACAATGACCTAGACAGATCGAGACAGAAAGTACATCAGATCCTGACAATGGACGAGATGCCGAGGAATAGCATCCCCAACCAATCGCCGGAAAATCGAAAAGTTGTGAGCCCAAACACTCAACTGACGAAGAATCAGAAGAGAGCACGCACTGAAGATCAAGAGGAATCAGACGAAGACCTTGGAGATGCGCCACCCCAGGCTCCGGTGAATCCAGCTTTCGCGAATCAAATGAGAACGTATCCAAACCCCGACCTCTCGAAACGATTCCGTCCATTCGGTGCTCCTAATCCAGTATTCGTGCCTGAACTTCCTACGGCGAAGGTAGTCCCAATCGGAACATACGCACTCGATACCGGAAATCAACGCCTGGTTTTCGCATACGTCAGTACGAAAGGCGACCTTATGTATATTCCGAGAAACTTCACCCGTATTAGTATTCATCCCAATGTGCTCTTACCCTGAAAACGAAAAGAGGACACCATCGTACCGTTTCTGGTTAAGCCCAATGACGATATTACCAAATCTATCCACCTGAACAGAGAGTGTCAAGATCAACACTTACAAGAAAATCGTTGCCTTCATACATGAGAACCGAGACAGATTGGATCATCTGTGCGCTGAGCCGAATGAGCTATTGGATAAGGGGTATTTAGGCACGCTCTACAACCTTACTGATATTAAGGTCAATGACGACGTTACTCCTACCGATAGACTCACCCCGCAACTCTTCCTGCAAAACGCTCAAACGGTACTGAAGAAAGCAAAAGAGTTCCAGGCCGCGGTAGGCACCTTGCTTTCGCAGATCGAGAAAGGGCAATGGGATACGGAACGCGAAGCCGCGGAGGCCATGGCTACGATTATTGAGACCAATTTGGAACACTCGCTTCGAATCGCAAAGGCATGCTTGAAAGCACGGAACGGGAACGGAATGGAGGAACATGCACTCAATATATTAGGGATCTCGAAGGAGCAAGGACAACTTCTAGGCGTACAAGTGGAAGGGATCTTGATCAACCGAATGGAAGGAGATTGGAAGACTCTAGGGCAACTCAGGCGAGAGAACTAAGTCGCCGCACACCTTCTCAGGTACGGATTTACGGAGTACACCAGGGCGGAAGGGGTTTGCCAGTACCAAGGGCTTTTCCACGGTACACGTAACATTGCTTACCGTTCAGAGCTATAGGGCTCCTCTCATGATTATCAACGACACAACAAAGCTTTGATAAATAGTAGCCACGAGCGGTTACTTGTCACAGATAATCCGCATAATGAGAGGTTGCCGCTGACATAAAGCCTACGAGGATTTCATCAAGACTCCACCACCATTGTGATGTGACTACCGAGTACCGAAGGGTCTTTGCCGTTAGCCGTCACAATTCGCCAACACCGACCGCTCTCCCAGGCATGCGAACACGCCTAGCCCTACTTATGAAGATATAACTCTTTGAAGTTGCTAATTAGGTATACGAGATAACTCGCCAACATTAATAGCGCTAACTAACCCTCAGGCCCCGACCCGCAGCACCCTAATCATCTACATGCTTAACTCCAAAAGTCGAGGCAGAAGGAACAATCATCAAATATAAATCATCAAAGGATGCCAGAATGGCGACCATGCGTGCAGTCGACATCAGAGGCGAGACAGGACCCGCCTCAGCCTTGTTCATCAATTCGGACACACCCATGCCCAAGCCCACGCAAAATCAGGCCCTGGTGAAAATCAAAGCATTTGGTCTCAACCGCATGGACCTCCTCCAACGTGAGGGCAAGTACCCAGTACCGCCTCAAGCACCGAAGACTATGGGCGTCGAGTTCTCAGGCATCATTCACTCGTTCAGTTCTGCATCCTCCACTCTAGACTTCCGCGTTGGAGACGAGGTGTTTGGTCTGGCGTATGGCGGTGCGTACGCCGAGTATATCGCCGTTAGCACGTCTATGCTCATTCACAAACCCAAGGAACTCAGCTGGGAGCAGGCTGCCGGGGTTCCTGAGACCTGGATTACTGCTATCCAAGCCCTCTACCTGGTCGGGGAATATCAAGCAGGCCAGAGCGTTCTCTGGCATGCTGGCGCCAGTGGCGTCAGTATTGCCGGAATTCAATTATCAAAGGCTGCCGGAGCGTCTGCTGCCTATATCACCGCGAGTACGCAAGCTAAGATCCAATTCTGCAAGTCTATCGGCGCGACAGAGGGGTTTAACTACACAGAGGGCGACTGGGCGGACTCATTACTTAGCTATACAGGAGGAAAGGGGATAGACCTGATCGTGGATTTTGTCGGCGCGGACTATTTCAAGCAGAACCTGAAAGCGGCGGCAAGAGATGCCCGTATCGTCAACCTAGGTTGGCTGAGTGGAACAGTCGTGAAGGGTGATGTCGACATCAGTCCATTTCTAGGCAAGAGGTTGAGGTTCGAGGGGAGTAGTCTACGGAGTCGCGATGAAGAGTACCAAAAGAAACTGCGGGACTTGCTGGTCGAGCATGCGCTGCCCAAGCTTGTGGACGGCAGGTTCACAATCTTCATCGACAAGGTATTTGAGATGGAAGAGATCCAAAAGGCGCACGAGGTGTTGGAGTCAAACCAGACCATGGGCAAACTCATATGCAGAGTGCATTGATGTGATGCCAGTCCCTAAATGTGCTGCACAAGGAGGAGGCACGTTGGACTACTTAGACAACCAGACAGTATCGGGACTTCTTCGTCCAATTTGAATGGCGCGTATTCATCTGCCTGATCGCCCCCTGATGTTGAGGCTCTAGTTGAACTAAGTAATAAACTCTTGTGCACCCACTGCGGTTTACTGCCCTGTGAGACGTAGACAGTAGACCTATACTACCCCATTCAAAGCCACCTTCACCTTATCCGGATTAGTCCTAAATACAGTATAGTACGCCAGCCAGACGCTTGGGAGTGTAACTGACTATAGTGCCAAACGCCGGGAAGCTACCAGGAGAAGCTCACTCATACTATGCGAGAGCAACCACTGACCACGCCCTTTGTGAGTTCGTGCGTGATCTTTCTCCCTCCTAGGCAAAATCTAGTCACTCCCGAAACTGGAAAATCAAGTTTGGTTGTCGACTGGTCGCACTCCACGACTAGCTGACTAAGTCAACAGGAGCTGTCAAGTCTTCGGTTGGCTACTGTCTACTACTGTGTACCTATGGAGGTAGTTAAATGCATTTATTGACCTGGGTACCTGTCCTGCAACGACCGAGAGCATAGCATCTCGATATCTCATCTTATCCTAACACCTACAAAATATACCGAAACTGTGGGTTCTGTGTGCCAGACTGGTTAGATCGTTCATATATCGACGTGCTCGACCGTTGGAGCATGATCGTAGTGTGCACAGGGGGACACTTACAGTTTTGTCAGTCAAGTCATCCTCATAAGCATGGTCAAATGCCTCAAGGGTGCCGGCCTCATCTCTCTTCCGATTCTCCCTGATACAGAGAAATCGGTAAAACATGGACAAGGCCATCACGGCGATCGACGTCCCAACCACCGTTGCCAGGCCTGGGGCATAAACTGGTGCGTCCTGACTTCTGAACGTAAGAGGCGCCACAAAGTTACCTGCCGAAAATCCCAGTCAGCGTCCGGAGCAGTTGCAGTGCGTCGACGATCTGTTGCCCTGGAAAGGCTTCTTACCAATGCAATAGGCAACAAAAATCCCCGATGAAGCCATCGATCGCTTAGTATAGCCCGCTGTGTTGGCGATCTGAATTCCCAATTGAATTACGTATCCAGCAGCAAAGCAGGGAAGGATAACCACTCCAAACATCAGGCCGCCGATGGCATGTCTCGGGAGAGCCCAGAGCAGGACTGCAGCGAGGACAGTAACCAATTCAGATGCAGCCACGAGATATGTTCTGATGTTCTTATACTTGTAGGCAAGGTAGGGAATGATCAATTCGGCGGTGCCACTTTAGATAAAAGGTAAGCGTGAAGCATCATCGACAATCACGGGGCTCAGCTTACGTGAAAAACCCAACAGGCACTACTAATAGCAGAGAGTTGAGCGTGCTGAATCCGAATCCGGAGATAATCAGAGGGGTGAATGTCGAAACTGGAGCATTGGCAAACATTGCCAACAGTGTCATCAAGAACATAACCCAGAATTTCAGGTCAAACAGTAATTCAATCATTTGTTCCTTTTTGAAATATGTGTTGCGGACGCCCGAGTTATTCGATTGCAGCCGACTCACTGCAATGAAATGCTCGCGCTCGGTAAATCCTTTTGCGCGGATCGGATCAGGAGGGAGGTAATAGTACACCACCCCTGACCAGAGAATTGTGATGGAACCGGCAAAGAAATACATGTAGCGCCACGGGGACAATGCACCATGGACGGTTCCGAACGCATAGTTGATCAGGGGCGAGAAAATAGACACGTAGCCGCATGCAGAGTACCAGACACTAATCCAGAGTCAGTTTTGCTCGAACTAGGAGCGCAGCATTCAGCTGGGCAAACGAAAAGGAATTTACTCACCCTATCCGCAGGGCTTGCTCATTCTTCTTATAGAACTGGCCCACTACCAACATAAACATAGGGCTGACTCCTGACTCGATTAAACCGAGGAAGAACCTCTGCGCGTACAGTCCTTGCCAATTGTGGCATCTTAGACAGTTATCAATACATTAAACATCTCCTCCACTGGATTTTACTCACGCTGGTGTGCAGATTAGACAGATTCCCCAAATTAAGATAATGCCTGCGGCCACTCTTTCGATGGGAAATCGCTGGGCCATGACAATGGCCGGGTAGGCACCGACAATGAAGCCCAGGTAGAAGATGGACGACGCGAAGGAGAACCGATTGCCCACGGTGAGCTCAAGGTCGGTGCGAAGACCGAACAATGCGGCTTGTGAAATCATGGCTTTGTCGTAGTATTGCAGTCCATAGGAAATGACGAGGACCCACAGGAGGCGTCGGTCGATCTTTTTCCTGACCTGCTGCTCTTCTTTGTCGGTCCAGGTTTGCGGGCCAGTATAGCTTGCCAGGACCGTCATCGCCTCGTCAGTGTGGCGTTTGTCGACGGCGATGGCAACCTTTGGGTCCATTTGGCGCACCCCCTCCTCCAGATGGATGGGATTTTCCTTGACTGTGGATGCCATGTTGATGTCTTGAATCGACAGGGTCCAGTGAGGCTGCAGTGATGCAAGAGAGGGGGTCAAGAAACTCGGCAGGTACAATGCTACAGCATGGCTCCCACATCGTAACTAGGAAGACTAACAGCTATAAATACTAGAATTGATTGCAATTTGCGGCGGAAGGAATACTGGAAGTAGTCTGACAATTCTCGCTTCTCGTCAAAAGTCTGGAGATCTGGAGACGCGGGGAATGGAGGACATGCCCCGTAATTCATCCGTTTACACTCCCACGGCCAATAATGATAATGAACCGGTAGTCGGCAGTCGGTAGTCGGGAGAGATGGTAGTGGTTTTCGACAGTGGAATGGCGTGGTTGGATGTAATATAGTATGAAGTAATGTAATGTGGATGCGTTGGAGGACCTTGGGTACCCCACATACAGGACATACCAATGAACACTTCGTCGACCTCTAACTCGGGCCCTCGAAACGATAACACTCTGAATGAATTGTTCTTCTCACTTGTGGAGGATGTGGGCGATGAATGCCGCGCTAGGCGACCGAGTCCTATGAGCTACCACCAAGGATCCTAAGCTAACCCGTGGCGAGCGAGGCTCAATTCTCATGTTCCTCGAATCCACCGGGTGTCTACCTAGGTACGTAGGGAAGTTGGAGCCTCCCCTCCTAGTACGAACTGAGGAGTGTGTTCGTTCGTCCAGGGCGCTCCTCCTATTCCCCAATTCCCCATTCTCGGCATAAGATTCAGCTGCTCAACCCGAATTGTCAATCATCCACCACTTGGTCTTGGTCTTCCTCTTCGCCCTGCCATATAATCGGAAGTCAAGGCCTCGGTGGGTTGGACTTCCTCGGTAGGACCGACGCGGAACTGAACATTCTGACCATTCTGAACTTTGCTTGTTTCGAGTCCATCCGAGCAAGAACTCCGTCTATGAAAGCAGCCCACGCACATTCAACCTTCTATCACACCGGGTTTGCTGTGTTTAGAGCATTCTCTTGAATACCCTGTACCATGCCGACTGCAACCTTCCCGCGAGGGAGAGGAATGATGGTCATATGGGGGGAGGTTCAACACGGGTCAATCGACGAAGAGGCTCTCAATGAGTGGTGGACCTACGAACATCTCCCGGAGCGTCTCGCGATACCAGGATTTCGACGAGCTCGTCGATACTATTCCGTGGAGAATGCCAAATCACAGTACTTGGTCTGCTACGAAGTCTCCTCTATGGACATCTTCACCTCGCCGGCGTACATGGACGCCTTGAATAACCCAACGTTTGCCACCCAGACATACATGCCATTGATGGCATCAATGAATCGTCTGGTATGTCACGTGGCACAATCTTGCTCGCGGCCCGAGTTTGGTGAATGCTCTGGGGCGGGCACAGGGGCCACATTGGTGCTCATTACCTTCCAGCCTCCCGCGTCACAGAACCTGAGGGATGAGCTCGGTAGTTGGATTGCAGAACGCCTATGGCCCAGTCTCTCAAGCCACCAGAGTCTAGTCGCCATACACCTTCTTCGGTATGACAGTTATGCTTCGCAGTCAGGAAGCTCCACCAAGTCATATGAGAAGGTCAACTTTCAATCTGCAGCGACAGGCGCTGGTCCGGAGAGATGGGTCATCCTGGTCGAGTTGGCCGAATCAATAACAGCTCCGTTTGCCAAACATCAGGTCCTGACTCATAGCATTGTCCATCAGCTGAGGAGATACGCAGGAGAGATTGAGTCTCAGGCATTCGGACTCATTTGCGCGCTGAGCGAAATAGAGAATAGTGTTACTCGGCATAAACTGGAGGTGTCGAGACCTAAGGAGACGGGTCCCGTCCTAGAGCGTAGTAGACTATAATAGATCACCATACACTTAGAATGATCTAGTATATAATACATTTTGATCTACTTCGATATGGCTGTAGGCATTTGATCACCTTGAATCTCTGTGGTTAATCAAAGGGGTAGCTGAAATAGAGGGTATAAGTTTGGGTGGCCAACATGAGGTTAGGTTAGGCCATTTTGTACCTCAGTGCGATGATTAGCCAAAGGCCCCGTGAAAGCTCGGCTTGAAGGGCCTTCACTTACTCTCGGGGATGAATCGGTATCTAGTCAGACAGGTTTTCGTGCGCGAGTAATCTAGGTAGTAAAGATCTTACGTATATCCCAGGGGGTCAAAACAAGCACATTCTTCCTCCAGGGTTTCGGATGAGGGTCCATTCCTTATTGCCATGCTTCTTCGTAGTGGTTTGGTGCGTTAGAAAGGGGGGCAATCGAGATGGTGTGGTGAAATGAACAAGCGGGAGGACCAAAAACACCCCGGCAAACGCCGAGTGTCTCAGGGATCTCTCAAGGCGGATAAGCCCAAGGAGAGCAAAAGCAGCGAGCAGCGAGCAGCGAGCAGCAAGCAATCAAAACGAGAGCGAGCGACAGCTTTTTCAATGGGTACTCCTCCATGCCTAGGTGGGTGCTTGGTGCAGATGATTCTCCTAAGCTCACAACAGTATGTGAACATTGAACCCGTTCCTCCAAATAGGAACCAAGCGTGGTGCCGAGCCGAGCACTCTTAGTTCCCTCCCTGTAGGCGAGAAAATCAGAGAGTGCCTTAAAGGTACGAGCCAAGCAGGTGAGCACTCCTCGCCCACTGACCTCTGGCCCCAACGGAGTGTCCTTAGAAGATGGCAAGCTAGGAATGAAATCATGCACCATCTTTAGCAAAATATTCAGCTTCGTGTGGCTCATGGAAACAACCCCGCCTCTAAGTTCACGTCAAGAACATACATTCTCGGCGTGGTCTAATACAAGATTGTAAGCGAAATACGAGGAAACAAAGGCTGAACGCATCCAGACCAGTTTCGTCGTCGAGTTAGAAGTTGGGCATATTCAGCCTCAACGCACCCAAATGAGGCTAAGAGTCGTGGAAGCAGCCTAATCCAGACAACCTTCGTCAATTTTTGCGCTTTGGGAACAGCCAAGAACGCCTCCTCTAACTAAGCACATACTCGCTCCCCTCGAAGCTCGGCCCTCCGAGCACCTCTCTCTCAGCAAAGGCAACGGCCGTCTCTGTGATGGAGGAGGTGTATCGTATCGCTGTTTCTACAATTGGTAGGTTCGAGCCAACATGGTGCGATTTCCCAATGAGAATAATGCCTCGCTCGGATTCCCAACATGCCATAAATGGCACCTGCATCTCGAGGAGGGGGTTCACACTGCTTCCCACGATTGAAAGTTGTGCATTCCACGCATCTCTGCCTCTCTTGAGAAATGACAGCAAATTGGATCGATCTACCAGGTCCATGGAGCCTCCAAAATGTCCAGGCTGCTCTGAATGTTATCGTTACTGGCCTCAGCGTCCTTGCAGTCTTTGCATGTGCCCGGTTTTGTTGGCAATCCAGTGTAACGAGCAGCGCAAGGCGCGACAGCGTTCCAGCCTCTGTCTTGTTAAGTATTAGCACCTTTGGCGAAGCTATCGACGTGATGTGGTTGTTGAAGGCCAGAATTTTCAGTCGAAGACATGTGAAAATCTTGGTACAAGCATGCCTTGTAGTATTCCTCTCCTTCACCGCATTAGTATCTGGACCCATAGCCAGATATTCGACTCGTCTTGGCCATCGCATTAGCGACTATGATACTCCTGGGAAGATCACCTGGCGGAGGCATGATTCAATCCTGGGTGCCTCGGTTGTCTGGAACACGACCACCCTCAGCCTTGATGGTGCAAATTTTCCGTACGATCAACTCCTTGATTACCTCCCAGATCCCACTATCGACTGGGTCTATGATCCCAGAGAGTGGAATTCTAGCTGGACCCTGGATTGTGACCACACGGAGCTCACCCAAATCGAACTTGAAGATGCGGGGAATTGTACATCTATGTTCGATGAGATCCCAGGTCTAACAAAGGTCATCTCCCTAGACAAATTCGACAGAGACAACGTAAGTTCATGGTGGACAGCATATTACGAGGATGGCGTCCACAAGGATGCTCTCTTAGGCATGGGGGCTGCAAAGGAGACTTCAATTGATCATGCGCCTGGTATCACGAATGAAATGGTCATTGACCTCGCTGCAATCCACTTGCATAAAATAAGGATGCAAAAGAATTCTAGCAGTCTATGCGATTTCGGCGAAGGGCCGATCGAGTCAGCCTCATATACCAAGATAGCATGCACGGTCCGAAGGATTGACCTGAATCCTGAACAGCACAATATCGCATTCCCAGACAGTGCTACTCCATGGTTGGTCTCTCGAGCTCTAGTCCAAAATTATCAAGCACAATTCATTCGAGAATCGATCAGGGACAACATCACTGTTATCACGCCGGTGGACCTCCAGAGGTTTTATCAAGTATGGGTCGCGACGAAGGACACTCAGAATGGATTTCCTGTCTCTCGTTCTCTGAGCGTCAGGCTACCTATCGTCCAGCTATCAACCGTTTTCCTGGGATTTGCAATACTCACCGTCATACTCATCATTCTCGGGATTGGCACTTATATCTTCACCGCATTGCGTTACAGAAAAATCTTTGAGGACACACCCCAGAGTAAACTGGAATGGATGATGAAGGTTATCCAAGACCTCGGAGCCACGCAACCGGCAAATGGTAGCAGACCCCCGATTTTTGCAACCTCCGCGAATTCGCTCTCGCCACGAAATATTGGGAACCCTTCAGACAAGAAACCAGATGTATTTCAGTCACCCGTCTCCCCTATGGGTCCGAAATCACTCAGGAGGTCGTCGACGGCCAAAGTATTGAGCTTAGCATCGAGCGTGGCACAAAGTGCTGACAAAAGACGCAGCGACTTTGAGAATGCGAGGTACAGCAACAGCCATAATCGGAACGATGATGAAATAAACCTGCAAGAGGTATGGGACAGTCCCCGGCCGGCGTCATACCCCTCAGGCGGATTTCCGTTTGGAGGTGGACGTGTGCATTCGGGGTCGGTCTCCATAAATTCGCAGCCTGGATCGGCCATCATGTTAGAGGGGCATGGGCACCAAGTATATCCATCTGAGCCCGGCGCACCCTCCGAGCACATCGAACACAGCTGGAGCTTACCCCGCCTCCCCTTCTCTGCTCTTGGTAGCAATATCCCTCGCAAGCCCGTTGGGTCGGCATACACAAGCGTCTCGATCACAGAGATGCCTTCTCAGGTGAGGCAGCACGCTCAAAATGATCATACATCAGCCTGGCGAGGGCCTCGCCATAATGGTACGGAAGGGGACGATGAGGCCGAGCGCCTGGTACTCAAATGAGGGTGCTTGGAGATCATGTTGACTCGAGCGAAATGCCAATGTTGAATGATTTTACGACGAACTATGTCCACAATGCTATCTATCTAGGAGGGAAGGAAGTTTCATTGGGATTCTTAGCCTTGAACTAAACAACTTCTTACCTCAAGTTCTTATTAATATTCAGCTACTCTTCTTCTCAATTACAGCGATCAGGCTGGTAAATTTAGGACATGCAACGGATCAAAGATTTTCCACAAGCCTCAATTCTTATATAACGATTATCAAATGCTTCCCAACCCAATGGCCTTGGGCATTGGTATTGACTGACCTCTGGCACTAAGGAATTGGGATTTCGCATCAGTACTGGTGGCACTACTTTACGAGTCTTCAGTACAACATCTGATACCCTAGAATGAGCATTGTTCGCAGCAGTTGGTAGACCCGTTTGGGGAAGGCTTTGGAGCCAAACCTTTCTGCCTCCACAGTGAGCTACGGACCACCTGCTCCAATCTCGGTACATCTGTGAGGTAAATACGCCGGAGCCCGTTTGCAAGACACCCGAATGCGAATGCGAGATTAGGCCCACCACATATATAAGCTCCTTCAATAATTGAACGATCGATCTGCTCGAACCATGGTCTACTCACTTTGAAGCCTCAAACCCACTGTGGACCGTCGTTCTTTGCCATTGCTGTCCACGGGGCCAGATGCGACAGCGGATGCGATGGATCGCCTGTATTCAGTCTCGTTCTGCGTTATTGCAATAGTGGTTGTTTACCGCGTATGTGTCTCACCTTGATCATATATTTTAAGGAACGATCAGGGTTAAGAGACCACCATCCAAAGACTGACATTCCTAGTAGTGGGCGCGGGTTACATTCCACCCTGAGCTGCAGCATGTGCCAGGCCCATTTCTCAACCGCTTCAGCAGACTACCACTGAAGTATGCCATTTGCACGGGGCACCGCGCCGACTACATCCACGGGTTGCACCAGAAATACGGCCACTATGTGCGGATAGCGCCTAACGAGGTGGCCGTCTCAGATATCCAGGCAGTAAAGGTAATTCACAGGTCAGGGACGGGCTTCCTCAAGGCGGACTGGTACGTGGAGACACACCCGACACTGAACAGCGAGGACGACCTGTGCCTCTTCCAGGTCCAGAATCCGAGGACAGCCGCGGAGAGGAGGAAGCTTTATCATCGCTCGGGGAGCAGGCTGGCCCTCCGGGCGTGGGAGCCTCAGGTCAGGGAGTATACTGAGACGGCAGTATCGAGGATCAAACAGGAGGTATGTATGGAGGCTCGGGACAGCCACAGGCTGCCACAGGCTGCCACACCAAAGCACCCCTCCACATAAGGACATCGTTTCGCTGATGTCAACATTGCCTATCCTTAGATGAAAATGACTGGCTACGCCAACATATACAAATGGTTTACGTTCATGGCCACGGACCTCATTGGTGTAGTTGCTTTCGGGGAGCCTTTTGGTCTCCTTCGAACTGGCAAGGTAAGCGGGAGCCCACCCAAACCATGTAGATAAATGGGATGGCTCTTTATATTCACTGACATACACAGGCAACGACATTGAACCACGACCTGGAGAAAATCATGATGCTGACAGGGCTGGGCGTCGAGTTCAACTTGTGGCTCTTCGTCAAGTACTTCCCCGTCCCCGGGATTGGCAACCTGAAGAAGATCCTCGCGCGGATGAAGGAGGAAGGCTATCGGGCGGTGGCGGCGACCAAGAACTCGCTGTCCAAGGGGAGCAGCACTTCTTACTACACGCTGTTCTCGAAGATGGTGCCGGAGGACGGTTCGGAGGCGCCCTTCTCGGACGCCGTTGTCGCCAGCGAGGCGATTGGCGATATCGTCGCGGGCAGCGACACCTCCGCGGCGGGGATCGTGTATATGATCTATGCGGTGCTGAGCAACCCTGAAATCAAGAGGAAGTTGCTGGATGAGCTGGCCACCTGCTCGGAGAGTCCAGGCTGGGATGAGCTGGAGGGCAAGCAATACCTTAATTGGGTGATCGATGAAGGCTTGAGACTGTATCCGCCTGCTCCGTCGAGCCTGCCGCGGAAGGTGCCTGACAAGGGCGCTGTGCTAGGTGGGTATAAGCTACCGGGTAGGTGTGTGGTGTCGACACAGGCCCTCACGATCCAGCGCGACCCCGACGCGTTCCAGAATCCGGAGGAGTTCATCCCCGAGCGATGGGAAGACACTACGCCAGAGATGAAGGATCATTTTGTTCCATTCGGCGGTAGTATGAGATGTAAGTCCCCTCGTCCCTGCAAGACATACCTCGAGTGAAGATTAGGAGATGTCAAGAACTAATACGTCATGGTTATGATTAGCATGTGTCGGACAGCACCTCGCTCGTCTCGAGCTGTTGTTCGCGATTCAGACATTCTTTCGTGAATGCCCTGATGTAGTCATGGCGAAAAGCGCAGATGAGAAATGCATGGAACGCCTCGACTTCTTCACCGCTAAGCCGAGAGGTGGGAAGGTAGAAATTACGAGGGGGTAGGGGATATCGAACTCTAGATGAACAAAAGCTGTTCAGACACAATGATCGAAAGTATGAGTTCGAAAGGCATGGTTAGAATTTCGTAGGCGGCACGCAACGGCACAACTCGGCATTAGTAAAAGTCCGCATGAATCCCATGCCCACAGCGGTCTCCACTGAGCTGCGACCCCCTAATCTACTTCAGCCTTTTGCACCGCCAGCAACAGAATCGGTGTGGCTCCGACCCATATTAAATATGTATCAAGGCGAGGTTTATGTCAGCGCGGAAGGAGATCCGCCGATGACGTTCATGAAGCTTTTAGCTGGACCCTAGATTCTAGGTGCCGATCGCAGCATAAAGTTTTTCGTACCAAAAAATCTCTTATACCAAAGTCAGTTGGAAATCAAAATGGTACATGGTTTCGGCAGTCGATCTCATTCGAGGAGTCTTCAGAGTCAAGTCAAGGTATCAGATGAAGTGGGCCCTTGTGGTCCTAATGGCAATGGGTTCCACCAAGATAAGGAACGAACTGTCTCTCACTACTGGTCAGAGAACCCACTCCATTGAAAGGTTTCCCAGAATAATGATTCAGCAAGCGATAGCGGAAGAGTCCTCCGGGTTTATATATGGGCCGGTAAGGTAAGAGCCACCAGAGAATTAAGTTGATATTTCATTTGTCGTTCCCCACAGCCTTCTCTTGGTTGCACAACGCTCTCCTTCAACATCCGTGCACGCATCAGGAGGCATGACAAGGTTTTGCCATAAAATATATGCACAGAATCTCCAGGAGGAAGCTTTGCCAATCTTCCGGTTGAGTGGCATTTGAAGGCACGATTGTGATGTCTGAGCCAGGGGCCTCGTCAGACCCGCGTGATGGTCAAGCGATGGATAGTCCGCAGAGTCGGATCTCGGAGAAAGAATTCGACGAGCAAAAATATGCAGAGAGTTCAAGCGACTCGAGGACATCCTCCGAGTCCGAACAGCGTGAAAGCCACCACGGGCATGGTCATGAGCTCAGGCGTGAGCAGACCGCACAATCGTCCACACATCCACCAGCCAGTCTCACACGGACAATCTCCAGAACGCCCACCGCTAGCAACCCTCCTTCCTTCTCACCTGTGCATGAAGTTCTCTTCGTTGCCGTCATCAGTGCAGCACAGCTGCTTACCCAAGCAGGATTGGCCCAATCCATTGCGCCATTGCATGATATCGGAAGGTCCTTCAATACCACGAATCCTGGTCAATTATCATGGCTGCCAGCAGCCTACTCTTTAACTGTCGGCACCTTCATTCTCCCCGCGGGACGCTGGGGTGATCTATACGGACACAAGAAATTGTTCGTACTCGGCTATTTCTGGTTCGCCCTGTGGTCTCTAATTGCAGGCTTCAGCGTATACTCGGGGTCCTTGACATTCTTCGCATTTTGTCGCGGGATGCAAGGCATTGGGCCTGCGCTGCTGCTCCCGAACGGAATTGCCGTCTTGAGCAGGACATATCCACCCGGTCCGCGGAAAGAGATGGTGTTGAGCATTTTCGGATGCACGGCGCCGGGTGGTTTTGTCTTTGGGGCAGTCTTTTCTGGAATCTTCACCCAATTCGTCTGGTGGCCGTGGTCATATTGGGTGATGGCGGCGGTCCTTGTGTTCTTTGGTGTCGTGGTGTTGTTCGTCGTACCAAGCACGCCTGTTGCTGGAGGGCAGCCGAGTTTCGCTGAGCTCGATGTCCCTGGTACTGTTTTGGGTGTCTCTGGTTTGATCCTCTTCAATTTTGCCTGGAATCAGGGTCCAGCAGCTGGATGGCAGAAGGTGTATGTGTACGTTTTGTTGATCGTTGGGATCACTGCCATATCGCTGTTCTTTTGGTATGAGAAACGGTGGGCCACTTACCCACTAGTTCCAATGTCGTCCTTCACAAGGGATACGCGCCTTGTCTTTGGTTGCGAGGCCATGGGGTGGGCATCGTTCGGTATATGGGTATTTTATTATTGGTACTGGGAATCCTCCCTAAAATCGTTTTCGTCCACATATTTCTAACTCATTGGCAGGCAATTCCTGGTGATATTGAGAGAGCAGACAATCTTGCTCACAGCTGCTCAGACAGTCCCGACTGCAATCTCTGGATGCTTAGCAGCCATTGTTACGGGCTTGATCATTGGCAAGATTCAACCGGGCTTCATCATGCTTATCAGTATGACCGCGTTCCTGGTGGGAACAATCCTATTGGCTACAATGCCAGTGAGCCAAACCTATTGGGCACAAACCTTTGTCTCTTCCATTGTCACTTGCTGGGGAATGGACATGTCCTTCCCTTCTGGCGTCATTGTTTTGTCGAATCACATGCCTCCGGAGCATCAAGGCCTTGCGGCATCATTGATCAACACCGTTATAAATTATAGCATCTCCATTGGGCTCGGAATGGCTGGCACTGTCGAGGTTCATGTCAACTCAAATGGAGAGAACCTCTTGGCCGGCTACCGAGGCGCTTGGTACCTAGGGATAGGATTCGATGTATTGGGTTGTATCCTCGCTGTGGCTCTCGTTATTTCCTGGAGAGCGACAACGAAGGCAAAAGAGATAGCCCGGCGTGAGAAGGAGGACGTCTAAGGAGCCCGAGTGTCATAAGATTCATGATTGCCTTGCTTGAATAGCAATGGCACAGCGATTGAAGACACCGCGTACCAAAATTCTTTTAGTGTGCATCCGTCTATGAAGGAGCCATAGTTGACATGGCCCGTCTGCTTTCACAATAGATTCATCGCCTCCCTGAATCAGGCAGGATCTACATCTTGTACTCCCATACAGTCAAGACAAGCCGGAAGGCCACTTCAAAATCATATCATGCTGAAAATATGTCTGGCTGAGACTTGATCCGATCTCGAATTGTATCGGCCAAGCGGTGCTGCGCTTGCTCACTCATCGAGTTTTAATTCAGCAAATCCCAGTTGACTGTGATCCAGATTGAGGCTTCATCAGCACAAGTGTATCTGCCCAGTGAAGGCTGAAGCCGAAATACGCTGAGGAACGGCAAATTCCATCACAATCATTCAGAATCGGAGGCCGAGTTGGCGCCTCCATTATCGTCGTCGTCATGAGCGACATCGGCATTCCGCAAGCCTTCGTTAAGCACATATTCTTCTTTGATAAGAATGCTTCGTAGTTGTTCTGTTCTTGGAGTGCAGATTTCAGCTGGCTTTCTTCCATGCCCATCTTTGACTCTGGGATCGCCGCCAGCGTCAATCAACATCTTGGCCATCGCCTCACCCAGCTCAACTTCCCGTTCATTGGCATATTTGACAGCGGAATGTATAGGTGTTTCCTTGTCTCGTCGTGAGAGCGGGTCACATTCGAGGAATTCGATATTTAGGAGTTCGTCCATAACATCGTCTGAACCTTGATTAGTCCCAGGGGCTGACCACGCTCGAACTGCGGCTTACATGCACCATAGTTTGCACAAACATGCAGCAGATGGTTGCCCATTGTGTCTGTAGCATTGTTGAAGAATTCGGCTATCTGCTCTTTGCTCTTGTCTTTTAGACCCTCCTCTACCTCATGGAACAGTTCGACATTGTCTCTACGGCATGCTTCGAGGATTTGTTCCTTTGGGGAGGCACCCTGCAAGAAGGCGTCAGTTGAATGACGAAGGTTTTAGGGATTCCACTCACGTCGACTTCAGCCATATTGGCTGTAGAGGCAATGCGGCGCAACTTATTCAATCTGGAGAGTTGACCACAAGTCCAATGTCAGACTGGAGAATGTCTATCGGAGTTTGGAGTCGGGGGCGTGGTTGCTAGCGAAGCGGAGCAGTAGGCAAGTAACAAGCACAGAAGGCGGAGCAATGGGCAACTTAATCACGTTCAGAGACAGTATAGTCTTGAGTCTGTACTTATAACCTCACGTTGTATGGTTCACCAGGAGTGTCTGTTTCGAAATTGGTCGAATAGGCAGAGCGGTCGTAGGGGCGGTTCAAAATGGACAGTGACCCCTCCGCGAAACCCAGCCTCAATGCAGCCGTGTCTTAGGTAGGGCGATGGTAAAAATGCCAAGGCCAGGCTCTGAAGTTTGTTTCATTTGGTCTGTTTGCACTATTTTTTGTTCTCTGATGCATTTACAATTTACGGTCGATGGGCAGACTGAGCTGGCAGCGGCGGGACGAGTTCTATCATTGTTCCATTATCAGTAGTACTGATTGCTCCCACAAAATGCCTCCAACATGTAAGAAGATTACCCAACTTGTGATCAGGTTGCTGACAAAACGTATAGTTTGTCCATACTGCTGCAATTGCCTTACCATCGCAAAAGCCGAACCAGACGCAGAGCATCCGCAAGGTGTGAATGCCTTTACATGCCGCACATGCCCCTATCAATACAAGCTCGACCATGAGTACTCCGAAATGACACACATGAAGAAGAAACAGAAAGACGATATCATGGGTGAGGAGGAATCAGACCTGCCCATTAATGAAGGTCTGGACTACTGGTATCGATCGACATGTTTTTCAACATTCTGATGACGAACAATAGTCCCTGGAGGCTGTCCAAATGAGAATTGCAACTCCAAGCAGGCTTACTTCTATCAACTCCAAACGAGAAGTGCAGACGAGCCTCCAACATCCTTCTTCAAGGTAATCCCAGCCAGTGAAGGAGAACATTACCGAATCTAACGAGAGGGCAGTGCGTCGAATGCAGTAAACAGTGGAGAGAATACTGAATGAATACGCTATTTGCGAAAGTACCGACTCGGCCATGTATTAACAAGAGGATTCATTCCACTGTTTACATGCGGGTTCTTACGTTATAGAACCCCTCCCCGCCCCAGGCTCTATATCCACCAAAGATCTCGCAGCGCGGGCATTGTTGTCTGTCTCTGGCCACTACCAGAGTATCTAGCAGTAAAGCCCGAGTCATGCGACACCGATGGTAGCCGCGGGCACAAGATCTATCAGAAAGATCACCTACCTACCACGGAGAGTCCGAAATAGTCCAATTCAATTGGCGGAGTGGAAAGGCTCAAAGGGGGCAAAACCGGTGGACGTGCAGGACCTAGCAGCAGCACATGCTGAAGGCTGGAGTGTAACTCGCAGAGGTCGAATTGAGGATAGGATTAAAGAGCCAGTAGGAGGGGCAAAGTGAAGAAGGTGGCGTTGGAATGGTGGGGTTATTTTGGTTTTGGGCCGCCAAAACAGAGGAGGATGGTGGCCTGCCAACGGTAGGTTAGGTAGTGATGGAGGAGGAGGAGGATTGAGTCACTGCACAGTGCTAGCCACAGCTAAACTCCGAGCTGCCTGATCCCTCAGGGTCCAGTAAGAAAAAATAGTCACTGCCATCTACTCCTCGCTCAGAGCCAGCCCACCTGTCCCTCTTTCGCCAAGACACGTCTTCTGTCTCAGCCTACAAAATCTTTCGCACACTGCCACCAACTGTTTCTTCTCCCCTCCTCGTCGCTCAGTGAGTTCTTCTCCCGTCATCAAGCTTTTCAATTCATCTATACTAACATCGCCTCAGCACCTCTACGCAAGCCGTGGTATCTGAGCATTCGTCCGAATTCTTCTAGCATCTGCCACAGAACTACAAGACTTCAAATCATCTTCAAACCAAACCGTCACCATGGGGTAAGCATAACATCTCTTTCCTGCCGGCGCTGCGCCTTCGGTCGTGGAAGAAGGCCTTCAATTTGATATCAATGATCATCGCTGACATGTCCCTTCCCACTCTAGTAAGGAAAAGACTCATATCAACGTCGTCGTCATCGGCCATGTCGACTCCGGCAAGTCCACCACCACTGGTAAGAATTTCCATCTGCAAGAGAAAGGTCAAAAAGAGTCATAACTCACACAATAATCAGGCCACTTGATCTACAAGTGCGGTGGTATCGACAAGCGAACCATCGAGAAATTCGAGAAGGTACGTTGCCTCCCATTTTTGCTTGATTCATCCTGTTGTCGCCTTATCACCCTTCCCGTCAAATTTTTGGTGGGGGGAGGGGTTCGACCCCTCACGTGACGTACCATATTGCCTAATCCAGTGTCCTATATACTAACTTGGGTCTCAAACAGGAAGCCGCTGAGTTGGGCAAGGGCTCATTCAAGTATGCGTGGGTGTTGGACAAGCTCAAGGCCGAGCGTGAGCGTGGTATCACCATCGATATCGCCCTCTGGAAGTTCGAGACCCCCAAGTACTTCGTCACCGTCATCGACGCCCCCGGCCATCGTGATTTCATCAAGAACATGATCACTGGTACTTCCCAGGCTGACTGCGCCATTCTCATCATCGCTGCCGGTACTGGTGAATTCGAGGCTGGTATCTCCAAGGATGGCCAGACCCGTGAGCACGCTCTTCTTGCCTTCACCCTCGGTGTCCGACAGCTCATTGTCGCCATCAACAAGATGGACACCACCAAGTGGTCTGAGGATCGTTTCAATGAAATCATCAAGGAGACTTCCAACTTCATCAAGAAGGTCGGCTACAACCCCAAGTCCGTTCCTTTCGTCCCCATCTCCGGCTTCAACGGTGACAACATGATCGATGTTTCCACCAACTGCCCCTGGTACAAGGGATGGGAGAAGGAGTCCAAGGCCAGCAAGGCTTCCGGCAAGACCCTTCTCGAGGCCATTGACGCCATCGACCCTCCATCCCGTCCCACCGACAAGCCCCTCCGTCTTCCTCTCCAGGATGTGTACAAGATCTCTGGTATCGGAACGGTTCCCGTCGGTCGTGTTGAAACTGGTATCATCAAGGCCGGTATGGTCGTCACATTCGCCCCTGCCAACGTCACCACTGAAGTCAAGTCCGTCGAAATGCACCACGAACAGCTCGCTGAGGGTGTTCCCGGTGACAACGTTGGCTTCAACGTCAAGAACGTCTCCGTCAAGGAAGTTCGTCGTGGCAACGTTGCCGGTGACTCCAAGAACGACCCCCCCAAGGGTGCCGACTCCTTCAACGCCCAGGTCATCGTCCTCAACCACCCTGGCCAAGTTGGTGCTGGTTACGCTCCTGTCTTGGATTGCCACACTGCCCACATTGCTTGCAAGTTCTCTGAGCTCCTCGAGAAGATCGACCGTCGTACCGGCAAGTCCATTGAGAACAACCCCAAGTTCATCAAGTCCGGCGATGCCGCTATCGTCAAGATGGTTCCCAGCAAGCCTATGTGTGTTGAGGCCTTCACCGACTATCCTCCTCTCGGTCGTTTCGCTGTCCGTGACATGAGACAGACCGTCGCCGTCGGTGTCATCAAGTCGGTTGCAAAGAGTGAAGGCAAATCGGGCAAGATAACCAAGCGAGTTACACCCTTCACACATCTATCCATGCTGATGCTAATTTTTTTCGCAGGGCTGCTGTCAAGGCTGGCAAGAAGTAGAGTACTCGTACTATACTCTCATCTCGCCAACAATACGAACGAACAAATGAACGAACGAACATCGAAAAATCCTGTACTTCGACTCGGAGGCTACGGCCATGGTTTTTCCCGGCTGGAGTGTGGCTTGTGACAAAAGGACAGTTTTCAGCTAGATAGTTTCATGCCCTTTCCGCGGGCTTTTCTCAAAGAGCTTGCTATGACAATCAATGCATGTGACACACAATAAAATTTTCAGAGAGTTCTTCTTTTATTCTTGTGTTGACTTCAAGTGGAAAGGAAGCTGCAACTGCTTGTGCGGGCACGTGCCCAGTCGAGTTGTTTCCCTCCATCCATCCTCCCTTCTGGAAACTGACAGTTGTGTCACTTTCACCTACACTCCCATTCTCGAGACACCATCTAACTTTCTGGCTCCTGCAAGTGTGAGCCGTGATTTTCCTCAATGTCTCTCTACGTTCGATGACTTTTTCCGCGAGGGGATGCTATTAACAATTTATCCCTCTAGTCCCTGCCGCTACTCACCATCTGCGAAGTCCGGAGCGTTTCCCCCTGAGGAGGGCGCCATCAATACTGTGTAATAGTTCTGAGTCCTTATTTACCTTGGCGCGAAGACTTCCTCAACAATAAACCCCAACGAGTCTACATAGCAGCCCCCCCACCCCCATCAGGGCACAATCAACAAATAATTTCTAGTCCCTGCTGCTTTGAGTGTGCGACATACAGTACGGTATATGTAATAGCCTAGGCGAAAGTCAGTTTTCGACCTACTGCTTTTTAGAGACTCAGAATGACACAACGTCTTTATGTCTTTGACATCAACGCTGGTTTGAACTCTGGAATCAATATATGTTTGGTCTCATATGTACTCCATCTAGATATTGTTAAGTATTTGCCTGTTTCAAACCTCTTGAGTTATCAAGAGTTGATGAATACTTTCGTCTTATATAATCTAGAGTGTCTCCATTGAGCATTTACTGACTTTGAGTCTCTAGAATTCTCTGGGCTCAACGAATACCTTGGCCCTGATCCACTTTCGGTAGGCGTTGTCGATCATTTGCAGAGTTGAAATCTCTGGGTCCCCGAGTGGCATCTAATTACCAACTGGTGTAGCCTCCATCAACAATCTGCCAGTAGTGAGAATCAGTAAATTGACAACGGCAAATGTATTGGGAAGTGGAGGTAAAACCCACAATGTCAGAACCATTGAGGTACGAACTTGCATTGCTCGCCATCCAGACAATAGTTCCTCTCAGCTCGTGCGGTTCAGCCATCCTTCCCATTGGGATGTTTTTCTCCCATGAATTGACGAGATCCTTCCCCTCATTCTCCAGCAATCCCTTGATCAAGTCTGTTCTCATATATCCTGGGCTAAGGCTATTGACCCTGATACCCCTCGGTCCCCACTCGGTAGCTAGACTCTTAGAAAGCATCTGGATTGCGCCTTTGGAGGCATTGTAGGCGGCCTGTTTCTGCGGCCGGACGCAGATGGTGGCAGACATGCTCGCGATGAGGATAATGGAGCCTTGGATGTTGTGCTGCAACATATGCTTGCCAGCCTCGCGGGCAAACATCCAGCTCCCATCGACGTTGATGTCCATCATCTTCCGCCAGCGGGCGTACTCGTAATTCTCAGCCTCGACGTTGTCCACGATCCCCGCCGCCGTGACAAGAACATCGACCTTGCCGAAATCGCTGACGACCTGTGACCAGGTACGCTTCACGTCTGATTCGATGGTCGCATTACATTCGTATGCTCGAAGCTCCGGGACGGCAGAGCCGGGAAACGTGGACTTCACTTCCGAGGAGATGGAGGCGATGGAGGACTCTGCATCTTTCTGGGACAAGTCGATGCAAGCGCCCCCGGCGCCAGAGAGCGCGAATGCGGTGAGGAATTCTTTGCCCAACCCTCGTGCTGAACCTGTTACCACACAGGTCTTTCCTTCAAGAGAAAATAACGGCAGAGTGCGAAGAGTACGAAGATGGGTGTGACGAGGGAAATGCCTAGGAATAGCGCGGGACAAAAGCGACGAGCGGAGTAACATCTTAGGACGGCTTATTTATACCTTGAGTAATGCAGTTACTCGCTCTTCCCTAGTGCTGACAATACTCTACCTTGTCTATGATAACCTTCGGTTCCTGTCTGTCTTCAGAATTCGATTTATATACCCCCATACCTCTTCCTTCCAGAGAGAGGAAACGTGAACATCAGCGAGATGCATGCATTATATGTGTCTTCACTTGATTCGGGCCATCTTGACCCGTGTGACATGCTCGGTGCATTGACGAGGCAAGCGAAACGGGTAATGCAGCGGGCCGCGATGCTTGGAAGGGAGTGGTCGTCCAGACATCAAGGAGGCTTCGCTGGGGGAGTGTAAGTAGAGACTGCGGGGTTATTTCATTCCCTTCCAAAATGCCACTGACTTCTCATTCGCAGTGGATGATTCTCATGGCACGAAGTCCAGAGCCAGGCGATTGCACAACCCGTAAGAGATATACTCCGTACTCTCGTTACTGAAAAGAAGATCAATACTGTAAAAACGCAGACCTTCAGGCACACCAGCTACTAGCACTGACTTAGTGGCTGCTGAAAGAAGGGCGAATCTACGAGGTACTCTTCGTACTCGTTCGGTGAGCCCGCGGGGTCACATGGTCCCCTCCTAGGTGCCTCCCGAATCTATCCAATGCCTGACTCCCTGCATTGCCTCAAAGCGTACCCCTCAGCTGTAGGTCGCTAAGAAGTCAACCGGGGTGCCCTCCCTTGTCGTATCTGCAGCCCTAATGCAAAGCTCAAGGTTACGAAACTTGGGGGCCGTCAATTCCAACGGAAGGATTGCGCTCATTTGTGTGCTTGTGCAGACCAGCCAGCCCAATTTATCTCTTTCGGGCGCTGCATTTGTTTGATCTCCTGTGCGCTGTCTTCCTTGTTTCCCTTTCCTTTCCCTCCACTTCCTCACCACATGTCAACCAAGGGCGATTAAGTGAATTCTCTGGGATGTTCCAAAATGTCCTCAATGTTAGAGGTTCGCGACAGCCGTCGTTCCAGATCTAAATCTCCCAGCGGAAGAGATCGGTCGAGGTCGAGGTCACACTCGCGCGATGATCGTGGAGAATCCGACCGGCGCGAACGTGATCGAAGCAGTGACCGCCGGCGGTCAACTAGATACTCTGGCTCAGATGATGATGATGCTGAGGACGACCGCAGATACAAGGACCAAAGATCGAGCAAGAATTCATACTACGCCGAGGAAGAAGATGACCGCCGTAAGAGTACGAGACGTTCTCGAGCTTACGAAGAACATAGTGAAGACGACAGGTATCGTTCTTCGAAATCGGGCAAAGATTCTCGCAGGAGGGATCCTTCACCCTCAGATGACGAGCAGGATAGGCGCCACGGAACATCAAAGAAGGACAGTAATAAAAAGCGTTCAGACAGCGATTCTGACCGCCGCAAGTCGAGCAGCAGGAGGCATCGTGATGATTCAAAAAGCGACTCTGGAGACGACCGCCACAAATACACCAATGGGCGTACTTCAAGCTACTCTCAGCCGTCGGGCTATGGCTATGTCCCACCCGCCGCTCCAGCTCCCCCTGGCGCATACGCGGAGATCCGACCCAGAGACTCTCGCTACGGAGGAGACGATTCTCGCTATGGGCCGCCTGGTGCCTTCCCAACTTCGTCTGGGCCACCAACGACTCAGAGAACATCGTCCTACAGTGAACCCAGAGGTCCTGAATATGCAAAAGTCGACCAGTATAAATACGCCCAGCCTGACGCCAATGTCAGCTACAAGTACAAGGACAGCTCCAGTCAGCCTCAATACAGTGAACGGAGGCCGGAGTACGAGAGATCACGACCTTCGGATTCTGACAGGAGGAAGGAGAAGAAATACTCTGATGACCGTTATGAGACACGCGAGCCGCGTGAGAGGAAGTATTACGACGATGACGATGACAAAGACCGCAGAAGAAGCAGCAAGTACGGGAACGATAAGTATGGTGCTCCCACAGATGACATGACGAAGAAACTATCCAAACTCGCGGTTGGTGGTGGTCTTGGTGCTGCCACACTCGGTGTTGCAAGCCAAGCCTCCCATGATAGCGGAAAGCCGCCCGCTTCACCTTTGTTGGAGGCATATAAAGGAACTTATCAATCAATCTCCCCTATGCCTACTGCACTGGTCCTGGCAAATCATAGAGATGATTCAGATTTGTCCGATTTCGATCTTGGCAAGGATGGGGACAGCGACGATGACATTAAACGCAAGATTCGTAAACTCGAACGCGAGAAAGCCGAGTATGAGGCCTCGCAAGGGAAAGAACGGGAGAGAAAGCGCGGGGACGATGAGTACGAGACGCGCGAACCGCGTTCAAGCGGTGGACTTGAGACTCGTGAGCCTCGATCGCGTCGCTTGTCCAACCTTGACACTAGCCTCGAAGTCCGCGAGCCAGGTGGTCCTCGGGAGAGATCTCGAG
>Ga0105239_10002105_pt1 | contig 25741 bp, 19 predicted proteins | sample KBSC44metaG_FD_92761 | JGI IMG/M metagenome (GOLD analysis project Ga0105239, IMG submission 92761) | Corn rhizosphere microbial communities from Kellogg Biological Station, Michigan, USA - KBS C4-4 metaG | ecosystem: Host-associated > Plants > Roots > Rhizosphere > Soil | place: Michigan, USA...
CGGGCGGAGCGGGAAAAAATGGACCAGACGGCGATCGCGATCGCGACATTGGTCGCGGCGACGATGACGGTGATGTACCAGGGGATGACGGGGGACACGGGAACGCTCCTTCTACAGCTAAGACCTTCGCACCCAAGACGCGTTGCTTCCCTCGGCGCGATCGCGATCCCTGTGATCGCGCCGTTATGTGTATATGCATATAATCCTCAAAAGGCGCAAGCCCCGGGTACACTCCTGGGTTACGGCCCGAGGTGAAGACGGAACGGCCAAAGAGACAGCTGGGCGCGCTCCGACTCGGTTGACGGCCGACCTTCTTTCGGCATATATTCGGTTTGCGATGCCGAACATAACCCGTAGCGACCCTGGCCCGCTCTCTCCCACCGTCTGCGCACCCAGCCAGCCGATCCCTTCCCCTGCGTTGCTTAATGCCCTCCTCACCCGTGTCTGCCCCGAATGCGGCGGGCCGGTCGTGCGGGCGTCGGGTTGCGCCGGCTGTCCGCGCTGCGGTTGGGGGTCCTGCGGATGACGCCCGTGGCTGTCCGAACCCGAGAAGCCGAGCCTGGCATCAAGCGCCAGCTCGATCTGCTTCCGTCGCCTCCGCCAATGGAGCCCGGCAGGCTGGTCCCGCTCGAGCGGCGAGCTCGGGGAACCGAATTCCTCTCCGCTCCGGTGCGGTCGGTCCTGAATACCCCGGCCGCCACCCACATGCCTTTCTGGTCGCTCAATCCATACGTCGGATGCGAATTCGGCTGCACCTACTGCTACGCCCGCGACACCCACCGATATCTGGTGGAACGGATGGGCGGCAACGTAGAAGAACTGCCGGCGTGGCAAGCATTCGAGCAGCGGATCATCGTGAAGCCGGACGCTGCAGCTGTACTGACCAGGACGCTCGATCCAGCCAAGCTTGGAGGAACACCGCTGGTCATCGGCACCGCCACCGACCCCTACCAGCCCGCAGAGCGGCAGTTCCGACTCACCCGCCAAGTCCTCGAAGCCCTCGTGTCATATCGGGGACTGCGGATCGGTCTGATCACCAAGTCACCGCTCGTCACCCGCGACCTCGATGTGTTGCGTCGGCTCAGCGAGCGACACGAAGTCACCGTCAACATCTCGCTCGCAACGCTGGATCGGCGGCTCGCGCGCCGGCTCGAGCTTCGCTCCCCGGTGCCGGGCGCACGGCTCCGAGCGTTAGCCCGGTTGACGCGCGCCGGAATCCGCGCCGGCTTGCTGATCGCACCGATCGTTCCTTGCGTCACCGACGGCCGGGCCGCGCTCGATTCGCTCTTCCGGGCAGCGAAGGAGGCCGGTGCCCACTTCGTGGTTGGGGCGGCGCTCCGTCTCGGCCCCGCGGCGCGGCACCGCTTCCTTCCACACCTCGCCCACGAGTTTCCCAACCTAGTCGAGCGATACGAGCGGCACTATGCGGGCCGCACCTCGGCCACACGCACCTATCAGGAGGCCCTTACCCGGCGCCTCCGCGCCCTCCGGAGCAAGTATGGCCTGGCCGACGACCGGTTCCGTCCGCTGGCCGAGCCCGACCAGTCACCCGACGGACAAGGGCAACTCTTCAACGGCTGATTGTCCGGCCTAAGGAATCTCCAGGACCAGCTTGCCGAAGTTCTCGTTGCGCTCCATCACGCCCTGCGCCTCTACGATCCGCTCCATCGGATAGACCTTGTCCACCACGGGACGCAGGACCGGCGAGCCGCCGTTCGGCTCGAACAGCGGCAGCAGGCGCGCATTCAGCTCACCCGCCAGGGCAGCCCGTTCATCGGCGCCGCGCGACCGCATCACGCTGCCGATGATCTCCAATCTCCGATGGAGCAACTGGTCCAGCTCGATCTCGCCCCGTCGCCCACCCATCAGCCCGAGAATGACGAGACGTCCCTTGGGAGCGAGAATTCCGAGGTGCTCGGCCAGCGCCGGGCCGCCGATCACGTCCACTATCAGGTCGACCGGCCCGCCCACGCCGTCTCGCAGGCCGGTGCGGCTGGTGTCGATGCCGACGTCAACACCATAGGCGGCGGCTCGAGCCAGCTTCGCGGCGCTCCGGGACGTGCCGATCACCGTAGCGCCGAGGTGCTTGGCGATCTGAGCGGCGGCGGTCCCCACACCGCTTCCAACCGCATGGATGAGGACCCTCTCACCGGCCTCGAGCCGGCCGCGAGTCACCAGCGCGTCGTACGCGGTATAGAAAACCTCGGGAATAGCTGCCGCGTTGGTGAATGACAGACTCCGGGGCATCGGCAGCACTTCCACGTCCCGCACCGCAAGCAGCTCGGCCTGCGCCCCGCCGCCGACCAGTCCCATGACACGGTCGCCCAATTGCCACCGTGTGACGCCGGGTCCGAGAGATTCGATCTCTCCGGCGTATTCCAGACCCGGGATGTCGGCCGGCCAGCCCGGTGGCGCGGAGTATCCGCCCTTGCGTTGATAGATATCGGCCCGGTTGAGGCCTGCAGCTCGGACTCGTACACGAACCTGGCTCTGGCCGGCCGTTGGGGCCGGTACTTCATTGATGGCGATGACCTCGGGCCCGCCGGCGGTGGTGTAGGTGACAGCTCGCATGGACCAACCCTAACCCCTCTTCGCCTCATGCGCTCGCTACCACTGCTGCTCACCACTCTTCTCGCCTGCTCCGACTCGACCGCGCCGGGCGATCTCCCGTTGGCACTCGAGACCGTTGCGACGGGGCTCGAGTTCCCTCTCGACTTGGCGTCGCCCCGCGGCGACTCCCGCCTCTTCGTAGTCGAAAAAGGTGGCCGGATCCGAATCATCCGGAATGGCGTGGTGAACAGTCAGGCGTTCCTCGACCTGAGCGGACACGTGACCACGGGCGCCGAACAGGGCTTGCTCGGCATCGCATTCGACCCGGCGTACGCCAGCAACGGCCGGTTCGTGGTGAACTACACCGATCTCAACGGTGACACCCGGATCTCGGCGTTCCACGTCTCGGCCGATCCCGACGTGGCTGACGCCTCGAGCGAATCCGTGCTGCTACCGGTCGCGCAGCCCTTCGCCAACCACAACGGCGGCCAGCTCGCTTTCGGCCCCGACGGCTTTCTGTACATCGGGCTGGGCGACGGGGGCAGCGGCGGCGATCCCATGGGGAACGGCCAGAGTCTGGCGACCTTGCTCGGCAAGATCCTCAGGATCGACCTGAACGGAGGTTCCCCGTACAGCGTTCCCGCTGACAATCCCTTCGCTGCCACAGCCGGTCCTGCTCAGCGCGGCGAGATCTGGAGTTACGGCCTCCGGAATCCCTGGCGGTTCAGCTTCGACCGCGCGAACGGAGATCTCTACATTGGTGATGTGGGACAGAACGCATTCGAAGAGATCGACGTGAGCCCGGCAGCTGCCGGCGCTGGTCGCGGACTCAATTTTGGCTGGAATCGCACCGAAGGCACTCACTGCTATCCGAACGCGGCCGCCTCATGCGACCGGACCGGTCTCACCCCCCCGGTCCTGGACTACTCTCACGACGATGGATGTTCCGTTACCGGCGGCTACGTTTACCGTGGGACCGCAATCCCCTCGCTGGTGGGGTCCTACTTCTATGCCGACTACTGCGGCGGATGGGTTCGCAGTTTTCGTTTTGCCGACGGCAAAGCCACCGATCGTCAGGAATGGTCCGCGCTGAGCCCTGGTGGCAGCATCACAAGCTTCGGACAGGACGCCGCCGGTGAGCTCTATGTGCTGACAAGTGAAGGCGGGGTTTACCGCATCGTGCAGAACCCGTAGGAGGTACGATGACACGGCAACGACACTGGAGGTGGCGACTCCTGGCCACCGGACGACTCGGATATGCAGCAGCCGGCGCAATCACCGGCCTTGTACTGGTAGGAGCGACAGCCCCTGGCCCACCGGTCGTGATCACCGAGTGGAAAGTGCCGTGGGCAGACACTCGCCCGCGCGATCCCTACTTCGACCCGCAGGGACGGGTGTGGTTCGTCGGACAGGCGGGGAACTATATCGCGTATCTCGACCCGTCCAGCGGGAAGTTCAAGCGATACGAGATCGATCCGGGGACTCACCCCCACAATCTCATCGTGGACCCGAAGGGAATCGTGTGGTACTCCGGGAATACGAGCGGCATGATCGGCCGGCTGGACCCGGCCACCGGGAAGATCACCCGCTTTCCGATGCCCGACCGATCCGCGGGAGACCCGCACACCTTGGTCTTCGACCGCCAGGGCGACATCTGGTTCACGGTTCAGCAGGGCAACTTCGTGGGTAAGCTCACCGTCGCCAGCGGTTCCATCCGTCTCATCCCGGTGCCCACGGCCAATGCGCGCCCGTACGGAATTGGCGTTGATGCCAAGAACCGTCCGTGGTTCGTCGAGTTCGGCACCAACAAGCTGGGCACGGTGGATCCGACCAGCTTCAAGCTGAGCGAATACACGCTACCCGACGAGCGGGCTCGTCCCCGGCGCATGGCTATCACGGCAGATGGCAGCATCTGGTACGGCGACTACGCACGAGGCGTGCTCGGGCGCTTTGATCCGGGAAGCGGCAAGTTCTCGGAGTGGCCGTTGCCGGAGGGTGGAAGCGCGCTCCCGTACGCGATGACGGCGGACGATCAGAATCGCGTCTGGGTCGTTGAGACCGGTCCGCAGCCGAATCGACTCGTCGGCTTCGATCCGGCCAGTCAAAAATTTTTCAGCGTTACACCCATCGCCGAGAGCGGAGGGTTGACGGTGCGCCACATGATCTATCACGCGGGAACGAAGGCAATCTGGTTCGGCACCGACGCGAACACGATCGGTCGAGCTCGGCTGCCGGAAGGTGGTGGCCCAGAGACCTGACGCAGATCCGGTAGACCTCTGCTGGCTCATCTTGCTTCCAGGGGGGAGAGGGCGTATTGTGTCTATTCGGTATTTATTCGGGATCCAACACCGCAACCTCCCCCATGCCATCTACCCGCGTTGCAGCTGCCCAAGCCATTCTGGCACAAAGATTTCCCGATGCTTTCCCTCACCGCGGCTGGTCTCGGGGAACGATTGCGACGGGTATCACCGGTCTCGATGCGATCCTTCCCGATGGCGGCTTCCAGCGCGGCCGGCTCGCAGTGTGGTCGCCGGGTCCGGGCGCTGCCGCGCTCCTCCGCACAACCTGTCAGCGGGTCGTAGCCGAGGGCGAGCGCTCGGTCTGGATCGATGTTGCCCACACGATCACCGGCGCCTGCTGGCAGGAGGGACCGCTTCTCATCCGGCCCGACATGCTCGTAGCCGGATTGCGTGCAGCAGAAGAGCTGGCTCGCTCTGGAGGGTTCGCGCTGGTAGCGCTGGACGGTGCTGACCCCGACACGACCGCAATGGTGCGTCTCTCCCGTGCAGTCCACGAGGGCGGATCGGCGCTCGTCCTGCTCACCCGCACCACGGCGCTCGCAAGCCTGCGTCTCGCCTCCCGCCCCTTGCCTGCCGAATACGCCTGGCATCGCAGTCCACTGGGAGAGCCATCATCCGTGACTGCGGTGAAACTGCGGGTCGAAGCCCGTGCTTCGGGTTGGTTCGCATCCACCGAGCTTCTGATTCCGGTGAGGTACGACGAGCAACGGCTGGCGCCCGATTATCGCAATCCCGACCGTCGCGGATCCGAACTCCGCCAACGGTTAATGGCTAAGAGATAAAGGCTCCGATGAGTTTCGTCTGTCTGTCCGGACTCACCGGTCCCGAAGGGCCTATCAACGCAACCGATCTTTCGGTCGCGCTCATCGAGCGAGCTCCCAAGATCCTGGTAGATCAAAATGCGGAGGGGCCATCCGCAGCCGAGCCGTTGCTCTGGGCGGATGCACGTGGTCTGCAGAGCCGTTCCCTCGCACAAACGCTGATCGGGGTCTTGCTCCAGCAGGGATGCCAGGCGCCGCGCGCCGGTGTCGCTGCTACAGCCATCGCAGCCAGAGTAGCGGCGACCCGCGGAACGGAGCGGATCACAGTAGTGCCTTCCGGGGCCGACCGGGACTGGCTCGCACCATTTCCTGTCACGGTGCTCGATCCCGAGCCGGATCTGGCAAACCTGCTTGATGGCACTGGCATCGAATCCTGCGGCGACTTCGCATCGCTCGACCAAGCGGCGGTCGAGCTTCGTTTCGGAGCTGCCGGGGTGCAGTGCTGGCGTCTCTCGCGGGGCGACGATCGCAGGCTCCTCTTCGGCCCTCCTCCAGCTCCGCTGCCGCACGCTTCGCTCGAGTGGACCGACTACGTCCTCCGGGACCCCGAGCGGCTGCTTTTCGTCATCAATCGGCTCGCCGGCAGTGTCACCACGTCGCTCCGTGAGCTGGGTCAGGGGGCTCATACCTTCGCGCTGGTTTTCTCGCTCGATCGGGGTGGGACGGTCGAGCATCTCTTCCATCCCTCGCGCCCCAATGCCGACCAGCGAACCTGGGTGCGACTGATCCGGGACGAGCTCGAGCGGGTACGGTTGCCCGATGCGGTGAGCGGCGTCGCGCTTCGGGTGGATGCGGTGCTCCCGTCTGCCAGCATTCAGGGTGACCTGCTCGACCGCGGCTTTGCCACCGCGCAGGCGGCGGAGACCGCGCTGGCTCGTGCGATCGACGAGAAGGCGCGTTTGCTCTCGCCCAATATCAATCACCATCCCCTGCTCCGCCGCCGAACTGCCTGGCGGGAAGAGCCGGCCACCGTCGTCTGGCGCCGCACCGAGTTTCACGGAGCCGGTCTCGAGCCCCGGCTCGCGCTCCATCTTCTGCCGGAGCCGCAACCAGTTGTAGTAGTGACCGAGACGAGTCGAGGCTTCTCCGCTCCGAGACGATATCAGGATCGCGATGGCTGGCACGAGCTCCTGGAAGCGAGAGGGCCCGAGTGCGTATCCGGCGGAGCGTGGGAAGAATCGTTCGCGCTCGATCTCTACTGCTGCGTCCGAGCCGATGGCGAGCTGGTACAGCTCGCGCGTGATGCACAGCGAGACACGTGGACACTGGAAGGCAGCTGGCGATGAACAGCAGGCCGACCGCGCTAGGCAGGGTTGTCAGGCGGATAGCGGATAGCGGATAGCGCCCCGTGTTCATCGAACTCCGCACCCACTCCGCCTTCTCATTCGGCGACGGCGCCGTCACTCCCGAAACCATGGCGCGGAGCGCGGCCGAGTTCGGCTATACCGCGCTCGGACTCACCGATGCGGCAGACCTGGGCGGTGTCGTACGCTTCGTGCTCGCATCCCGTCGCCAGGGTATCAAGCCGATCGTGGGGTCCGAGCTGCTGGTCTCCTCCGGTGATGCCGCGGGTCTCTGTCCCGGCAGCGAGCCGACAGCCTATCCCGCTGCCTTTCTGGTATTGAACCAGCGCGGCTACTGCAACCTCGCCGGTCTTATCACGCATGCCCGGGTCGGCCAGCTCGACAGTTGGAGCAGAGAGCACCCACACACCACCCGAGGCCTCGCGAGCGTCCCGTGGAGCCAGGTCGTCGAGCGCAGCGAAGGCCTCATCGCGCTCACCGGCCCACCTTCTGGCCGGCTCGCCACGCAGATACGTGCCGGTCGGCGTGCAGATGCATTACGTCACTTGGCGGAGTGGCGGGAAGTCTTTGGCGATCGCCTGGCAGTCGAGGTCCAGCGGCACGAAGGCGGCGGCGCCGAAGCCGAGCTGGCAGATCTTCTCGTGGATCTGGCCGAGACGCTCCACGTGCCCTGGATCGTCACTCAGGATCCCCGCTACGTCGATCGGAAGAGCCGTCTCGTTCACGACATGCTCACCGCGCTCCGCGCCGATCTCACGCTCACGGAGGCCGCCCGCCAAGGCTTGCTCCTGCCCAACGGACGGTGGCGGCTCCTCTCGGCCGACGAGATGCTGCGCCGCTGGGTGGTGCGACCCGAGGGCCTCGAAGCCACAGCAGACATCGCCCAGCGGTGCGACTTCAAGCTCGCGTGGATGCGGCCACCCCTGCCGCACTTTCCCGTTCCCGAGGGTCATACCGACGATTCGTTCCTTCGGCTCTGCGTCGAGCGCGGGGCCTGCGAGCGCTGGGGCCCACTCGATGATTCCCAGCGGCGTCAGATTGAGCACGAGTTGGGCGTCATCGGACGGCTCGGCTTCGCCGGGTTTTTCCTGGTAATGTGGGACATCGTCCGCAAGGCGCGCGAGCTCGGCATTCTCTGTCAGGGTCGCGGCAGCGCCGCCAACTCCGCGGTGGCTTACTGCCTGGGCGTCACCGCGGTTGATCCCGTGCGTCATGGCCTGCTGTTCGAGCGGTTTCTTTCCGAAGTCAGAGTGGACGGACAGACCGAAGCGCCCGATATCGATCTCGACATCGAGCACGACCGCCGTGAGGAGCTGCTCGACTACGCCTACGGCCGCTGGAAGCGATCCTCCGCGGCCATCGCCTGCACCGTGCAGCACTACCGGGCGCCCAATGCGCTGCTGGACGCAATGCGAGCGCTGGGATATCCGGCAGAGCTTGCCTTCAAGCTCTCCAAGCGGATCCACCAGCACGAGGCCGGCGAAGGCGCCGCGTACGTACGCGACACGCTCGCCAAACAGTTTGGTCTCTCGCTCGACGACCCGCGAGGCCGCGCCATCCTCGCCATCATGGAAGGCTGCGACTACCTCCCCCGCCTCCGCTCCACTCACGTAGGCGGCTTCGTGCTGTCGTCGGCGCCGCTGGGCGACTGGCTGCCGATCGAGCATACCACCATGGGTCGCACCATCGTCCAGTTCGACAAGGACGACCTCGACTCGATCGGCGTGCCCAAGTTCGATTTCCTGGGACTCGGCGGCCTCTCGCTGGTACGCCGCGCGTTCGATGTCATCGAGCGTCGCACTGGCACCCGCCCGGCGATGTACCGCCTGCCGCCCGACGATCCTGCCACCTACCAGATGATTTCGCGGGGAGCAACCATCGGGACCTTCCAGATCGAGAGCCGGGCCCAGATTGCATCGATCCTGAAGACTCGGCCCGAACGCCTCTACGATCTCGTCGTCCAGGTCGCGCTCATTCGCCCCGGTCCTATCCAGGCACGCTTCGTCCACCCCTACACCATGCGGCGGCGCGGCCTGGAGCCGGTGACCTACCGCCACCCCGCCCTCGAGCCGATCCTCGCTCGCACCCAGGGGCTCCCGATCTTCCAGGAGCAGGCCATGGCGATCGCAATGGCGATGGGGGAGTACACGGCCGGAGAGGCCGACGCGCTTCGCCGCACTATGGGACAGGACCGCAAACGCGCCCGGCTGGTGGAGGAGCTGGGCCGTTTGCGCGATCGGATGATCGCGCGAGGAATCCCGGAGCCGGTCGCCTCTCTGATCACGCAGGATCTCAAGAGCTTCGGCAGCTATGGCTTTCCCGAGTCCCACGCGTGGAGCTTCGCGCTGATCGCCTACGCCACGGCCTGGCTTAAGTGTCACCATCCCGCCGAGTTCTATCTGGGGCTGCTCAACTCGTGGCCCATGGGGTTCTATCCGCCGGCCACTCTGGTGAACGATGCCCGTCGCCAGGGTGTGGAAGTACGTGGTCCCTGTCTCAGAGATGGCAACTGGGAATGCACGGTCGAGGAGACCGACTATTCAACCCCGCCAGCGCTCCGCATCGGCTGGCGGCACGTGCGCGGCGTGGGCGATAAGACCATCGACCGGCTCACTGCGGCACGGAATACCAATCCATTCGGCTCGATCGAGGATGTCGTGCGGCGAGCTGCGCTCACTCGGACTGAGGCACTAGGGCTGGCACGGTCCGGCGCGTTCGCGGCCTGGGAGCCCGATCGTCGTCATGCCGCATGGGAGGCGATCGGGGTGGCCGGCGACGACCTTCCCCTCGCTCCCGCTCGACGCACGCGCCACCAGCCACGGACCATGCGCCGCGATGAGCTGGTCTGGCTCGACTACTTCGCAACCGGCATGAGCCTGGTGGGTCATCCGATGGAACACGTTCGAGCCCGGCTCAAGCGTGCCGGTGCACTCGACAGCCACGACCTGCTTGCGCTCGAGGGTGGAGAGCAGGTTATGGTCGGCGGACTCGTCACCGTGCGCCAACGCCCCTCGACGGCCGGCGGGACCATCTTCATCCTGCTCGAAGACGAACATGGGTTCATCAACGTGGTCGTGCCGAGTCGCCTGGTAGAGCCGAATCGAGAGGTCATAAAGTTCGAGCTGTTTCTTCTGGTCAAAGGTCGGTTCGAGCGGGAGGGGATGGTGATGAACGTCGTGGGAGAGAAGTTTCGCCCTCTCAAGGCCCGGGCGCTCGCCTATGCCAGCCGCGACTTTCACTGATCTGGGGGTTGGCGCACCGCACCGGGAACCCTTGGCGGTTTTGTCTTATAACTTGAACTTGCAATCCGGACTTTACGCGGAGCAGGTCATGTCCGAGCTCAACGGCCTTCATCACGTCACGGCCATTGCCGGTGACCCCCAGGAGAACCTCGATTTCTACGCGGGCGTTCTGGGGCTTCGGCTGGTCAAGAAAAGCGTCAATCAGGACGTTCCCGATACGTACCACCTCTTCTACGCCGATGCCGAAGGACGGCCCGGCACGGACCTCACTTTTTTCCCTTGGCCCGACATGGGCCCCGGGCAGGCCGGAACGGGCCTGGCGAGCGAGGTGAGTCTGGCAGTGCCGCGGGACAGTCTCGGCTGGTGGGCTGACCATCTCGGCCACCACGGCATCCGGGTGGACCAACCGGAAACCAGGTTCGGGGAATGGGTGCTGCCCCTGACCGACCCGCATGGACTCCGGCTCGCCCTGGTCGAGACCAGCGATCCCCGGGAGTTTTCTCCGTGGGATAAGAGCTCGGTTCCCGTGGCTCGCCAGATCCGCGGTCTTCACGGGCTGAGGCTTGAGGAGCGCGCGCTCGCACCCACCACCCAGTTCCTGACCGGAGCACTGGGCTTCGCGCTGATCAAGACTGAGGCCGGCTGGAACCGCTATGGCCTGACCGGCGGTGGCTCCGGCCGCTTCATCGATATCCGAGAGCTGCCCGACACGCGCCGAGGGGCGTGGGGCGTGGGCAGGGTGCACCATCTCGCCTGGAGAGTGCCGGACCAGCCCGCTCAACTCGCGGTTCGTGAGCGCGTGCTGGACGCCGGCCGCCGGCCAACCGAGGTCATCGACCGGTTCTGGTTCAAGTCGGTTTATTTCACGGAGCCGGGCGGAACATTGTTCGAGCTGGCGACCGAAGGTCCGGGGTTTGCCGTGGACGAAGCTCCCGAAGCCCTCGGCGAGCGATTGGTCCTCCCGCCCTGGCTCGAGGCGCGACGCAGCGCGATAGAACGGGCGCTGCCTCCGCTCGTGGCGCCTGCACCAACCGCAACTCGTTGAGCGGCGGCGAGCGTCAGTCGCTCTACGAGCGTCTATTGCCGCACTGCGGAGAGCTTGAAGTGAAAGAAACGCCAACCTCTGAGATCGGCAGTCGCCGTTCCGCCGGCCCGCGGTCAGGCCGGCTCGCCGCTGGCCTGGTCGGCACCATTCTTTTCAGCCTTGCAGTGCTGGCCACCCGCCAGCACGACCGACCGCTGACGGCGCACCACGCCGTGTACGCACTTCCCGTAGCGGCCGAGGCGTTCTCCGGAGACGATGCCGATGCCGATGGAGTCCCGGACTCCCGCGAACACGCACTTGCCGTCCGGTTCGCCCCCGTCGTGGTACATCACCCGGCGGAAACCGTGTACCCGATGGGCGTGGACCAGTTTCTCCAATGGACATCGCTCTGGCTCTATGACGACGACTGCGGCCCCGATCTCATGGTGCGGTTGGGGCCGGTTACTCAAGTCACCCTCTTTCACACGGCGGGCCCCACCTGTGGTGCAGTCGATCCGATCGACTCACACGGCGTTCGCAGCCGCGGAAAGCAGCGAACCTTCTTTCTCGAGGATGTCGCGCCCCAATACCGAGGTGGAGACACCGAGCGCTGGCCCACCTACGTTCACGTGTATCCCAACGATCGGAACGGGCTGACCGTTCAGTATTGGCGGTTTTACGCCTATAACGAACTACTCCCCTACCACGGCGGAGACTGGGAGGGCTTTCACGTGGTCCTGGACTCCCGTGACTCGGTCCTGGAGCTCGCCCTCATCGGTCATACCGACATCGCCGTCCGGCCGCCCGCTGACTTTCGCTGGGACTCGGCCGGTGGGCTGCATCCTGTGATGGGCGTCGCGCTCGGTGGGCACACGACGATTGCGCGCGTCCCGCCAGAAGGCCTGCGGCACCGGAGCTCGCGCGCACCGCTGGTAAACCTCGGTGAGAAGACTCGACCCATGAACGGACAGCTCTTCCTGCAGTATTCGGGATTGTGGGGCAGTCCCGGCACGTTCTACCAGAGCTCCGGCTACTGGGGTCCGGCGTTCAACGAGACTGCAATCCGCCAGGACGGTTTCGTGGTGGCCTGGTGTCGGGGAACACGCAACCCGGAACGCACCGTGGACGGGGTACGCGAGTGCTACCCGAGCCGGGAAAGCAGGTAACCCTCCGTTGACCGTGGGCAACGGCTGGGCGGGGCTCCCTCGCCGTTCACCGTTCACCGTTGACGCCTTTCCACTGTGATGACCCCCGCACCACCGCCTCTCCCCGATCCCGCCGAAATCATGAGGCTGGGCGCCGGGCTCCCCCCTGCCGTGTTGTTCGGGGCATCGTCATGGAACTACCCGGGTTGGAACGGGCTGGTCTATCACCGCGACTACCGAGGAAAGGGCGCCTCCGCGCGAATGCTGGAGGAGTATGCGCGGTTTCCACTGTTCCGCACCGTCGGCATCGACTCGAGTTTCTACGCTCCCCCAACCGAGGAAGTATTGGCGAATTGGGGCCGGTACTTGCCGCCCGGGTTTCCCTGTGTCAGCAAGGTCTGGCAACAGCTCACCGTGCATACCTGGACCAAAGCACAGGACGCAGACAAGGCAGGTAAGGCCAATCCGGATTTCCTCAGTCCGGACGTCTTTCAGGAATCAGTCTACGAGCCTTACAAGACCTGGTTTGCCGAGCACACCGGTCCGCTGGTATTCGAGTTCCAGCAAGTGGGAGTTCGACGCGGGTTGACGCCGCAGCGTTTCGCCGACCGGCTCGACGAGTTCTTCGGCGCGATTCCGCACGATCTCCCTTACGCCGTCGAGGTCCGGAACGACGAGTTTCTCACGCCGGCCTACTTTGCCGTCCTCCGCGAGCACCGCGTGACGCATGTGCTCAACAACTGGACTCGCATGCCGACCATCGGCGAGCAACTCGACCTGCCGGGCGTGCTCAGCGGCCCGTTCATCGTCGCCCGAGCGCTGCTCCGTCTCGGTCGGACCTATGAACAGGCCGTGGACAAGTTCGCCCCTTACGATCGGATTCAGGAGCCGAATCCGGGGCTTCGGCGGGACCTCGTGCAGGTGGCACAGACGGCGAAAGCGACTCGGCTCCCGGCTTACATACTCGTCAACAATCGCGTGGAAGGAAGCGCACCGCTGACCATCTTCGAAGTCGCGAGACTCCTTGAAGAAAAGCGTCAACAGTGAGCAGTGAACAGTGAACAGGGAGCTCCGATGACGAGAGGTGCTCCCCGTTCACTGTTCACTGTTCACGCAGTCGTCTGGACAAACGCTCTCACCGGAAACGTCCCGAATCCCGCCACCTTAGGTGGCACCGCAAAAAATCGGGCTCCGCCTTCCGGCACAGCCGAGAGATTGCAGAGGTGCTCCACGATCGGGATGTCTGCACCCAGCAGGATCGAGTGCGCCGGCCTGGCCCAGTCACCCAGGTCGTCAATGTTGACGGAGTCTATCCCAACCAGTCGCGCGCCGGCCTCTCGCAGCCCGTCACACGCGTCTGCCGTGAGAAACGGATTAGCGCTGCCGTAGGCTTGGGTGCGCCAGTGCCGATCCCAGCCGGTGCAGACCAGCACCGCTTTCCCCCGCACGGCGCGGCCCTTGAAGGCCTTCCAGTCGATGGCTCGCGCCGCAGCTGCGGGAATCCGAACCACGAGTGCATCGAGACCCGCCATCCAGTCGAGCGGCAGTCCCGCGAGGTCTTTCCCCCCGGCGTAGCGATGGAACGGGCTGTCGAGGTAGGTGCCCGTGTTCGCCACCATCTCCAGCTTTCCGATCTGGAACTCCACCCCCGGAGCGTAGCGCTTGCGCGAAGCTTCCCGGCTGAGGTAGTCGCAGATGATCGGCCCCGGCAACTCGGGGTAGGTCGTCATGCCGTGTTCGATGGTGTGGGAGAGATCGATCAGCATGGGGAGAAGCCTGAACGGTAAACAGTGGACGATAAACGGGAGCTCCTCTCAGCACCGACGCTCCCGTTCACTGTTTAGCGTTCACCGTTTACGCCGTTAGGGTCCGCAGCTCGTGTTCCAATCCCGCCGTCTCGCAAATCCGCGCGATCGTTTCGCCCACCTTGTTGTTCGGTGTCGACGCCCCGGCAGTGATGCCGATGACGGCGGCGCCGCCCAGCCAGTCCCGGTCCACCCGCTGCTCCTTCGTCCCCACCATCTGGTGGCTGATTTCTCCGAGGGCGGGATCGATGCCCTCGGCGTCCTCGATGTGAAAGGCGCGCACGCCGGTCGAGCGCACCAGGGCGGCGAGGTGACAGGTGTTGCTCGAGTTGAAGCCGCCGACCACCACCATCGCGTCCAACGGCTCTTCCAGCAGCTTGAGCACCGCGTCCTGGCGCTCCTGGGTCGCTGAGCAGATCGTGTCGAAGCTACGGAAGTGCTCGGCCAAGCTGGCAGTGCCATAGCGCTGCTCGGCGCTCTTGCGAAACTCCTCGGCGATCGCCAGCGATTCGCCAGATAGCATCGTCGTCTGATTCGCCAGACCCACCTTGACCAGATCCCGCTCAAAATCGAACCCCGGCGAAACCGACTTCGCAAACCTGACGGCGAGCGGCTCCGGATCGCCGCCCTGCTCGATGAAGTCGCAGACCAGACGGGCTTCGGCCATGTCGAAGACCACCAGATATCGCCCGCCCGGGTATTTCATGACCTGGCTTGCGGTAGCCTTGGTCTCTTCGTGCCAGTACTTGCCATGGATGATCGCGGTGTAGCCGTCCCGGGCATATGCATCCACCCGCTTCCAGACATTGAGGACCGAGCCGCAGGTGGTGTCTACCATGACGCAGCCGATCGCGCGGAGCCTCTCGAAGTCGCGGATCGTCACCCCGAACGCGGGCATGATGACTACGTCGTCGGGCACGAGCACACCGAAGTCGAACTCGCCGTCGGGGCCATGCTCCAGGAACTCGATCCCCATGCCGCGCAGCTTGTCGTTGACGTGCGGGTTGTGGATGATCTCGCCCGCCAGAAAGAGCCGACGGTCGGGAAACTTGTGTCGGGTCTCGTACGCGTAGTCCACGGCGCGGTCGACGCCGTAGCAGAAGCCGAACTCCCGGGCCAGCCGGAACGTGAGCGGTCCCACCACGAGCCGATAGTCGTTTGCTCTGAGCAGTTCGACGATGTCGCTGTGGTAGTCCCGGGTTCGCTGCGCCTCGATGGCGCCCTTGAGCCCGAAGCCCTTGCGGAAGTAGGTCGACTCCATGGAGGGAAGCTACACTTGAGCGGGGCCGCCTGCGGGCCCCATTAACGGCCGCAAGCAGACCGGCCGGAGGTCAGCGGAACGTTCACGAAGCGGCCGGTCAGGTGGATGTTCCCGACAGCGGCGGTTGCGGTCCGCCCGGTGGCATCAAAGTGTCCCGAGATCTGGGCTGCTTGGACTCGCTCTATGATGAGCACGCCGGTTTGGCCCTGATACCCAGACACAGCGGTTTGGTTCATGAGCCGAAACCCCACGCTTGCCGTTGGCGACTTGGTGCGGGCGTCCGCCGGCTCCACCACGGGATACTTTCCAACCACCAGCGACTCAGGAGGATAGATCAGGATCCCGAGCCCGGTGTCGCCCTGCACGGCAGTGAGCTGCACCGTCCGTGCGGCAGGGCACCAGTCGGCTCCGGCGGGCGCACTCATCGTCCCCTTCTCCGCCCCGCTCCAAGTGACCTCGATGTGCCCCTTGTCGCGGTCCCGGGCAATGGCTCCGCAGCCTGCCACGCCGAGCCCAATGACCCCCGCCGCCGCTTGTCGCCCGAAGTCCCTGCCGATCCGCCTCACCGCGGGGCACCTACGACAATGTCGAACCGGATTCCCGAGTTGTCGGGCGACAGCTGGCGACTCAAGTCGAACCGTATGGCTCCTCGCAGCAGGGACAGGCCGACGCCGGCCCCCACCAGGGCCTTGGAGTCGAACAGATCGCTGGCAGCACCTGCCTGTCCCGCGTCGATGAAAAAGACCGGCCGGATCCTGCTCGACAGCGGGGTCACGTCGAACTGCGCAGCCCAGAACGCCTGACCCTTGATCGTGCCGTAATCGAACCCGCGGACGGTGTTCAGTCCGCCCAGACGAAACGCCATCTGCGGCAGCACCGGTTCGGTCGCGATCCCGGCTTTGGCGCGGATCGTAGCACCCGCGCCAAAGCCGAAGTCGCGGCGCAGCTCGCCCCAGGTCCGGAACGTGGCGGTGCCCGCTCCCCCGAGGAAATCCCCCACCAGCGCCCAGCTGGTACGGCCGTTGCGTTGCAGCCGGACCGTGGCCCCGCCGAACGTTCCCTCAGTGACGGGTGAGTTCTCGGGGAACACACCGTCGCCGCCCAGGAAGTCGTTCACCCCGGATGTGGCCTTCCGCACGACCGTCTGTTCGCGCTCGATCCGACCCGACGCGATTACCTCCCATCCCACGCCCACCGAGGTCTCGAAGGTTATCGAGCCGCCAGTCGCGAGCGCGTAGTCGGCGTCGTCATGCGCGGCGAAGATGGCGTTGAACGTGTTGCCGTACGACGGACCGACCGCGATCGGGTCCACGTTCACCACGTCGTGGTAACCGATTACACGAAGCTGCCCACCCGGCGCGTCCCGGATGAAGGCGAGCCGAGCCGCCACGCGATCGTCCGAGAAACCATAGCGCACGGTGCCGATCAGATCAGCGAACTCGACCCACGGCACTCGCACGTGATAGCCGAGGCCGAACGAGTACCCCTGCACCCGGTCGTACCGAAATGCATCCGCCAGTCGCTCGTATCCGATGCCGTGGTCGCCGCCGCCGGTCAACTCGGTCGGCAGGGTGTCGCTCATACGACTGAGATCCGCGTCGACCTCACGAAACTGCGCCATCTCCGCACCCGCGACACCCAGGCTCAAGGAGTCATCCCACGCGGCGTAGCGCGCGAGCGAGTCGTTGGGCGGGCGATGGATCTCGTAGCGCCCGCCGGGCCACTTGTCGGCGTAGTTCCACGACCGATAGCGGGTTGCGGCCACGTTGAGCTGGCGCCGCTCCGCCCGGATCGAATCGCGCCGCATCCGACGCAGCTTCCGGAGCGAGTCCCGCGGCAACGTAGTGTCCGGCAGCGGCAGCGTGAAGGCGATGGGCTGCCGGGTGTTGAGCTCGTAGTCGCTGAACGTCGTCATGGCCCGGAAGGGAACAACCAGATCGCCGAGCATGGGGACTTGGACCCGGCCGGCGATGGCCTGACGATAGGGCATCCAGAACTTGCCGTCCTGAAGCGCGTACTCGAGGTCGGCGTCTACCGTGACCAGTCGGGTAGCCAGCTGGTTCATCCGCCGCGCCGACGCAGAGCGCTGCGCCCGGGAAGAACGGACGAACAGCTGCGTGCCGACATACCGGAAGGTGAGCCGGACGACCTCGGCGGTGCCCGCCTCGATCCACAACCGCCCGGCGATGAGCGCGGGCCCAGTCCGACGCGGCACGACATCCACCTGATAGATCCGGATGTGCTCGCCCTTCGGAGTCGCGACGGTCAGGCTGTCCCGGAGCGCATAGCGATACCAGTCCGGCCCGTTTGCCGCGAGCGGGTGGAGTGCGCCGGTCGCGGGAAAGTTGTCGCTGAAGATCCGGACCGAGTCGCCCACCCCACGCGGAACGAACCAGGGACGGTAGAAGACACTCGAGAAGTCCAGATTCGGATCGACACTCTGGAACCGTCGTCCGATGACGTCTATCCGCAGGTCGTTCGGCAACGCCCACCGGACGAGCGCCTCCTGCTCCTCGACTGCCGTGACCGGCAGCTGAGTCCACCGGCCCCGGCCTATGGTCGCAGAGAGGCGATACCGGATCCGGGCCTGGTAGTCGGTGACCAGGCTGTCCTGCGCCCGATGACGCGCCATTGCCCGGAGGATGAGCTCGCGGGTGATGGCGTCGGTGAATGGAGGATTTGTATCGGAAGAAGCGGGAGTTGCGACGAAGAGGAAAAGGGCTAAGAGGCTTGCGACCATTTGCTCCGGCCGTCTCGATGCAGTCCGTACGCCTTGAGCCGGCGCCAAAGGGTGGTCCGGCTGATTCCAAGCTGTCGGGCGGTTTCCGCCAGCTTCCAGCCGTGAGCGTCCAACGTCTTGACGATAGCCTCCTTCTCCCGCGCCGCCAACGTCGTGGGGCCCTCAACGCCCGGCACGAACATCGCCTCACCCAGCTCCATGCTGCCGATTCGAAGCGGGCGCAGCCGCCCACCCAGGGCCGTGAGGCGGGGCTGGAGGTCTGGAGCTCCCTCCGAGAGATCCCAATCCTTCAATGCCTCGCGGGCCGGCTCGTTGGCGTACAGGATCCGACCGCCGTGGTCGAAAACGACGACCCCTTCGCTGAATCCGTCCAGGACGGCCTTGGCGAGCGGCGAGAAGACCGCCGGGAGCTTGTCAAGCGAGATAGTCTCTGTCATGCAACGAGATACGGGTTCATAGGAGGAAAGTTTCAATCCGTGACGTCAGCCCGCCAGTCCAACTTCCGCCTGCGGCCCAACTGACTACCATTCAGTCACTGTTGGGACCAGCCACCCTGCCATCTGCAACCGAATGCGAACGTGACGACGTCTTCACTTAGCAGGACGCGCGCGTCCGACCGCGGTGCACACCTTCCCCTTGGTATCCTCGCCGCGGCTGTCAGCCTGGTCGTCTTCGGCTGGGGTCTTGCCACTACCGCCGGCCGGATTCGCTCGGGCCCCGAGGGCCAGGCTCTCCTGGTCCTGACATTCGAGGGGGCGCTGTTTTGGATCATAGGCGTCATGGCCTTTCGGCGGTCCATGCGCGCCCCCGCCGCTTTCCCGTTCCTGCTGCAGTGCCTGGGGTGGACGACCCATTTCGCCCTGGCTTCCTTGCTGCCGCTGTACAACCTCCCCGGCCCCGCCTTCTTCGTGGCGTACGGGCTGGGCTCGTATCTGCATGCGCCGTCACTGGTTCACCTAGCCCTGGCACTTGGTTGGCCCCATCGCGAAGAGCGCTGGAGAGTTCCGGTATTAGGCTGGTACGTACTCCAGGGCGTGCTCTTTCTGATAGCGCTGGCCGGTCTGCTCAGCGGCCAGGAGCCGTTGTTCCGGCTTATCGACGAGATCCTTCGGGCCCGGTTGCTCAACTTCCTTGCGTTCGTCGTGAGCGTCATCGCGTTGGTTTGGGCCCGACGGGCCGTCCCAGCCTCCGGCTTTCGTCGGCGCAGCCTGGATCTCGCAGCAGGCGCGATACTGGTGGGCCTCGGGCCAAGCTGGTTGGCGGCCATGCTGCCGGTGCTGACCGAGCCCGTCATTCCCGGAATCCCGCTCGCGAGCCTGCTCCTGTTGGCGCTGCCGATCGGACTGGCGGCCGCCATGCTCCGAAACCGCCTCTTCGACGACCGAAGGCTTGGGAGGGAGGTGCGCGACCTCCAAGTACGTCTGCTGCTGGAGCAGGATCTCGCCGCGGCATCGTCGGACCTGCTCCGACACCTCTGTGATGCGTTTGACGCGCCGACCGCCCTCATTCGCGTCTCAGATGGCCCGTCGCCCCGGGTCCTGGCGGCCACCGGACCGGTTCCCGAGCAATGGCTCGACGCGGCGTTGCTCGCCGGCGTTCAGCGCAGCACAGACCCGCCGGCCGTAGGGTTCCCGCTCGCCGACGAGGCAGGGGTGCTGGGAGAGATCAAATTGGCCGCGCGGATCCCGGGAGGGTTTGGATCCCGCGAGATCGGCTCCCTGGCTCGCGTCGCGCGGCCCGTTGCCGCAGTCCTTCGGACCAAGCTGGCGGACCAGCAGATGCGCGCGACGGCGGCCGAGCTCGCCCACCTGGCTTCGTCGTTCTCCGACGCCGGCGCGAGGCTCGAGGAAGCCACTCGAACGTTGAGCAGTGTAGTCAGAGAGGCCACCGATGGAGCTCGGCTGCACGTGGCCGACCTCGGGCAGGTCGAAGGGGCCATCCGGGGCACCGCAGGCGTGGCTGCCGAAGTCCGAGCGGAAGCAGGACGCAGCACCGATGTCGGCCGAACGATGGAAGCGGAAGGCGAGGCGCTGATTCGAAGCTCGGAGCAGTTGGCTGAGGAAATCGAGCGTAGTATGCACGCGCTGGGGATGGTGCGGGGAGAGGTTGACGCGCTGGTGGCCCGAGGCGAGGAAATCCAGCGGATCAGCGCCGCCATCAACGGCATCGCGTTCCAGACCAACCTGCTGGCCTTGAACGCCGCGATCGAGGCGGCCCGTGCTGGAGCCGAAGGCCAAGGCTTTGCCGTGGTAGCCGAGGAGGTGCGTCAGCTGGCCGAAGATACCGGCCACTCGGCACGGGACATCGGTCGGCTCGTGACCGGCATTCGAGACGAAATCGAGCGGGCTGTTTCGGCGCTGGCCCGGGTGCTCGACGACATGGGACAGGCAGCCTCGCGGGGCCGTGCCGGCGGCGCATTGTTCGAGGCCGCTCACCAGCGCCTGAACTCGTTGCTCAAGTCGGCCCAGGGTGTCCGGGATCGCGCTGATCGGCTCGAGACCGCAACCGGAGTGCTCGAGTCGACCGTCGCCCGAAGCAGTCAGGCCGCGCGAACTCAGCTGGCCCGCGCAGAAGGCACGGCAGTTACCGTCGATCAGCAGATCTCGACTGCGACCGAGCTTCGCAGCAGCGCCGACAACCTGGCTCGGCTGGGCGAGCAATTGGCGGCGTTGCTCACCCACTCATCTCAGGCCGCCCCCATCGAGGGCAACGGCTACCAGTCGCGCTAACGGTAGGCGGCCTAATCCCGGAATCGACTGCGCCGCACTTTTCGCCGGGACCGAGGGTCGCGCCGGGCTAATCGGTTCAATTCCGTTTGCAGGTCAGCAAGTGAGCCCGCTCGAATCGGCGGGTGGTGCCCGCGTACGACCTCGAACCGGAGAGGGCGGTCGAGAACCGGAAGGTCGCGCGAATCGAGACGACGTACCTGGCCTTCCCGCAGCCGAAGTCGCACCACCGGCACCCCGTCTTCCACGTCGTAGTCGAGAGCCACCGTGTCGCCCTTCACCCGCACCGCGGCAGGGAGGGCGGCGAGGCGGGCGCGAGCATCCGGATCGACCAGATCCACCGGATCGAGCCGCACCCGCGTTGCCCCGAAAGCGTCCCAGCTGGTCACGTGCTCCAGCTGAGTCCGCAACATCTCCCGCAGCCGTGCCCGACTGACAGCCTCGAGTGTGCCGCCGGATCGACGCCAGAGATCGTCGAGCTCCGCCACGGCCCGACGGATTCGCCCCTGGTCAGGGTGGATCGTAGCACCCGCCAGGAGAGCGTCGGCCAGTGCGTCACGAGCCAGGTCTCGCAGGCCGGGCGAGATCTCGCCCTCGAGAGTCTCGGTCTCTACGTCGAGATCGAACCCGAAATAGCTCAGCCCACGGGTGACGACCAGTCCCTGGTGCCGCCTCGGGCCGCCGACGGATATGCTAGGCGGACCCCACGTTGCGTGCCGGCGAATGAGGTCGTAGGGCAGCGTCGTCCCTTCGATCCCAGCGCGGGGAATCCCGAAACGGTCGGCGAAATAGCGAAGGTTGCCGGCCACCGCTCCCCAGCTTCCCGCCACCGAGGTCTTCGATACCCGCGCTTCCTGGCCGTCGGCGGTTCTCTCATCGATCACCAGGTCGAAGGGCATTATTCGCGCGAGAAGCTCAGCCCAACGCTGACGCAGCTCCCGTGAGGCAAATGGCAGGCGTGCCGGCAGCGCCAATTCCAGCGACCGGTAGACCGAGGCGGTTCCGAGCGCTGCGTCCTCAACGGCCTTGACCAGCACGCCGCGGCGCTCGGCCCATGCTTCCAGACCATCGTCGTCGAACAGGTGGCGGGGAAGTCCGTACACTTCACCCAGACGCCCGTGCTGATTCACCGCTTCGGCATAGAGGTTGTACGCCGTCAGATGATCGCTGCCAGTGACGAGCGCTCCGTGCAGATCTCGCTCCTCGCGAGTCATCCGGTGCAGCGAGTCGATATTGGAACACACCGCAACGATCGGAACGAGTTCCCCCTCAGCGTGAAACAGCAGCTCGCCCCACGGGCGTTCCACCGGCATCGCCTCGACTTGCCTTCCATAGCCGGTGAGCCGGCCGCCCTCGACCAAACCGCGTGACGTCAAGGTCGCCACCGCGCGCCGATATGCCGTCCGGTCCAGCGGCACCGGAAGATCCAGATCGCTCGCGTCCACACCCAGGGCCGCGCAGGTGACCGCCACCCGCTCGGCGTCGCCGGCGAGCTGAAATTCAGGCGGGCCCGGGCGGAGCTCCTCGAAGACAAGATCGCGATCGCTCAGGATGAAGACCTCGCTGCCGGCAACCCGCCCATGGACCCGGCCAGCCATTTGAAGGATTTCGTTGGCGCCGAGGTACATCCTTTGGAGCACGTTTCGGCCGCGATCCACCACGTTCCCATATCGCGCATCGTAGATCACCACCGTGTCGAGCCCGCGCAGATTGAGCGCTGACTGACCCGCAGCCGTCATGGCGAGTAGCCAGGGATGGTCCACGTCGCCCTCGAGAAATGGGCGAATGACTCTGATCGGCTCTCCTCCGTGGTAGAACGCTGTGCTGAGTCGCTTCCCTTGCTCGCCCAGGCCGACAGCCAGCTGCTCCACTTCAGCCCGGGTCGGCACGAAGACGGCGCCACCTCGCTTTTCCTTGATGACGTGCCGGATGAAACGATCGTCGAGAAAGACGTCCGGCTTGAGCGGGAGCACCTTAACGATGGCTCGAAGAATCGGGTCGAACACCTGGGTGTTCAGAACATCGGCACTGCTGAGGTAGCGGGCGTAGAAGCTGGGATCAACCGTCGCGCTGAGCCAGATGAACCGGCATCTCGCACGTTTGCCGAGGGCCAGGCAAAGCTCGAGCTCGGCCGAGGTCTGATGGATCTCATCGACGACAAGGGTGTCCCGGCCGGTGATAAGCCCGTCCTCGAACCAGCGGCGGGCGATTCCGGTCGTGACGATGACCACGTTCCACCCGGGCGTTTCCGGGGTCGCTTCGCGCTCGCGATTCACGACACCGACCCGCAGCGGCTCGGCGAGAATCGTCTCTGCGATAGGGCGTATGCCGAGTGTCTTGCCGACCCCGGTCCCGGCGACGATGCCAAACCCCTTCCCGCCGGAGGCCCAGGCCCGAAGCTCTTCGCCATGCTCTCGCTCGAGCACGGTCTCGATCCGGAGCCCGAGGGCAAGCTCGATCGTCTCACAGGCTGCGCGCGTGGGTGCGATCACGATGATCCGGCCTCGCGGGTGCGCGGCTGCGCGATACGCCTCGGGATCGGGCGGGAGCAGGTGATTTCGGGCGGGCTGCATCGCCGGGAAGATAGATCGGACGAAAGCGACGGGGAGTGGCCGGCAGACAATCGAATGCCCCCGCATGTGCGGAGGCATTCGGAAACGACTACCCGGATCGGGGAGATCTAGCGCCGGGAAGGCGCATGGGCAGGTTAGTCGTCTCGGTCATCTCTGTAATAGGCGACCTCGCGCGTCCGATCGCGATAACGGTCCCGGCCGTCTGCTTCCCATCGGTAATAGCGGCCGCCCCGCTCGTACACCTCGACGCGACGGAGAGGTTGGCCGTCGAACCAAGGGCTGTAGTACCGTCCCCCGCCGTAGTACACGACCACCGGGCGATATCCGTACCGACGCCGCCAACCGTAGGCATAGCCCCGCGGCGCATGGATCCGCTCCACCACGACGATAGGAGGTGCGTAGCGCCCCACCACAACCACACGGCGGGGCCGGGGATACACCACAGCCGCGGGCTCACCAACGACCACGTGGCCGGTAACCGGACCGCTTCGAATCACGACGCCCGCCTGAACCACCTGCGCTGAGGCGGGACCAGCAGCGAGCAGCATACCGAAGGCAAGACCGCCTACCACCACGTGCGCTTTCATATGTTCCTCGGAAAAGGGGATCTACTACCCGGATTCCTCACCTCGCCACCCACGTGCCAAAGACTCACTCGATTGTGCTGGCGGCACATACGTCGACGGCATCCGGGCTGCGCCGTCTCAGCCAGGGGACGCCATCCCGGCGCGCGCGTTAAGGGATTATTGCCGTCCCGAGGGGACCGAACACCGCCCGAAACTGGGGTGGTTTTGCGGTGCAGCGATCTGCTTGACAGGGTAACAAGCCAACCGCATACTAGGGGCCGCTTTTGACGCGCGGACCAAGTTCCAGTGAAGAGCTACCCGCCCCGGCGGGACTGCGACGTGTGGTCGCTCGCGCGGCCAGTCGCTGCTCCTGCGTCCTACCACTAAAACGCCCGGGTTGAGCCATGCTTCGCGACTTCTTCGCGCACCTTTTTAAACCGACAACGGAGGCAGCTATGGCCGCGGATTTCTTCATTGGTGAGTCCCTGGTGGGTGACGGGAATGAAATCGCCCACGTGGACCTGATCATCGGCAGCAAGTCCGGGCCTGCTGGAGCAGCCTTCTGCCACGCGCTTTCCAACAACAAGGACGGATTCTCGACTCTGCTGGCCGTCGTGACCCCGAACCTGCCGTGCAAGCCGGATACGCTCCTCTTCAACAAGGTCACCATCAAGGGCGCCAAGCAGGCGGTACAGATGTTTGGCCCCGCCCAGGCCGCGGTGGCGCGAGCCGTGATGGACAGCGTCGCGTCAGGCGTGATCCCGAAGGACAAGGCAAACGACTATTGCATTCTGACCGGTGTGTTCATCCACTGGCAGGCTGAGAGCGACAAGAAGATCTACGACTTCAATTACCAGGCGGTGAAGGAATCGATCCAGCGGGCCCTGGCGGGCAAGCCGACGGTCGACGACGTGCTCGCGAAGTACAAGAGCGCGCGGCATCCGTTCGCGAGCGGCGCCGAGGGCTGATCCGCGAGCGCCGGTAACTGGAAGTCTGACGAGGGGCGGCCCGCAGCCGGGGCGCCCCTTGTCGTTTCCTGTCGCTTTCCTCCTGCTCAGGAGTCCCAAGCCGCGATGCGCAAAGTCTTGCTTCAGCTCGACAGTTCCCGCCTACCCAGTGTATTCGACCAGATCGTCGCGTACGATGCCGGCGCGGACGTGATCATGAGTTACAGTGGGGTAACCGAGAACGACGTCCGTGATTTGATCCTCGGCTGCATTTTCACCCGCGCCCCCAAGGACCTGAAGAACACCGCGGTGTGGATCGGTGGGAATAACATGTCAGCCGGCGAGCAACTGCTGGCGATGGCGCAGGACACCCTGTTTCCCCCGTTCAAGGTTTCCATCATGCTGGACTCGAACGGGTCGAACACGACAGCGGTCGCGGCGGTGGTGCGGATCGAACAGGCCGTGGGTGACGTACGAGGAAAGACCGCGATCATCCTGGCCGGCACCGGGCCCGTGGGCCAGCGAGCCGCCGGGTTGCTTGCGAAGGGTGGTGCCAAAGTCACTATCACCTCGCGGAAGCCTGAGCAGGGAGACAAGGCCCGCCGTGCCATCGGGGAGCGGTTCAGCGTCGATGTGAAGGCCCTGACGATGGCCGATCCGTCGGCCGCCGGCGAAGTCATCGGCAACGCGGAAATCCTCCTCAACTCGGGACCGGCCGGAGTCCTCATGGTGCCAAA
>Ga0105239_10002106_pt1 | contig 25730 bp, 29 predicted proteins | sample KBSC44metaG_FD_92761 | JGI IMG/M metagenome (GOLD analysis project Ga0105239, IMG submission 92761) | Corn rhizosphere microbial communities from Kellogg Biological Station, Michigan, USA - KBS C4-4 metaG | ecosystem: Host-associated > Plants > Roots > Rhizosphere > Soil | place: Michigan, USA...
AATGAATACCGCCAACCCCCTCTTGTTCTTTTTTCTTTTTTTTGTTTTTTCGGTTACGAAAAAAGATCTCCGGAACCCATCTCCCAAACCCCTCGAACCTCAAATGTGCCTTTCCCACGCCCCCCCCCCCCCGCGATTAAGACGCTCAGGAATGTCCAACCGATGACGGCAAGGACGAGACACGCCAGACTGCAAGCATGGCCCACTTGGAACTGTGGCGCTTGGTCTAGAATGTAGATTTGACCTGATATGATACCCCCAATATTGGTCAAGGTAAGTGTAATTCCCACGGTTGCTGCTCTTTTCCCTTCTGGTGCCGTGTTGCAAGAGAGCCATGCAGAGTTGCCTCCTGCACAGCATAAGATGCTGGTTGTGATTAAGAAACAGGCGAAATATCTTACTCCAACGGGTACTATTTCTGTTGGTGCTAGCAAGATCGTGTACCCGGCAATTCCAAACGGCGTGGTGGGTACCGTGGCCAGGAACTTCTTTTGATAATGCCAGAGATGTAGCCGACCACTGTTAGGACGATGGCCCCCCAGAGGAAAACTAGGTAAGCATTTTCGGCTGTCCCCAAGATCCTGCAAGACTTCACATTACCTGGGACAGCAAGGTATTGTGCTTGCTTAGTGTTGAATTTGAATCCGTTCTTCAGAATAATGGGGAGAAAGACAGAGAACCCTGCGGTATTCGTCAGTGACTGCACAGCTCAATATTTGGGGACATACCGTAGACAAGTGTCATGCAGAACATGTGGTTGAAGGCGTAGACCCAGGTCTTGATGTCGGCAACTGCCATCATCAAATCCTTCTTTTTGTAGTGGCCACTTCCACCGCTATATGCTCGAGTTTCGTCGTCCCGAAGTCGCATGATCTCTATGTCGTCATTATTCCAAAACCACGCGCTCTGGTAGCCTTCTGGTATGAGCCAGAAGCAACCCAAGGAAAAGACGACGGTAAATATTCCTTCAATGATGTACAACCTGTTCTATAGATTAGTCTCGCCATGTGATCCAGTTTGAGCTGTCTCCGGAAGACTGCAACCTACCATCTCCAGCCCGGATACCAAGCCACACCGTTCATGTGAAGAATTGCAAAAGCGAAGAGCCCACCAAAAGCACTCTGCACAGCGATGCAGACTAACGAGTACTCAGTAGATTTTCCGAGGCGATTCATTCTGGCGAAATAGTTGAACTCACTGTAGACCCAACCAACACGATATCCGAGTTCTTCTCTTCTATACCAATTTGCCATCATAAAGACCATACTTGGAAATAAGAGGCCTTCAAAGAGACCCAGGAGGAGTCGGCAGACAGCGAGGCCTGCAAAGTTGTGGATGAACCCGTTCCCAAGGCAGACCTGCAACTCGTTAGCCTGGAACCAGATCGGACAGTCGATCTTCCATACCATCCCCCATGATAAGCTGACTCCAGGAATGACACGATTATATTGCAAACGCATTAGCAAGAGGAGATGAAGGTACCTCCGCCGGAATATAGAATATGTAGATAATCGACACCGCAATCTGTAAGACGACAAGTTAGCATGAACATCGTCATCGCCTCTTCAGGCTCCACTTAAGTAATCGACGGGACAGGCGCTTACGTTCAATTGATTCCCTTTCAACCCAATGTCCTTGATCATGCCTTGAGAGGCAGCAAACCCGATATTTCCTCGATCCAGGAAGCCCAGTAGCATCAATATCAACAGTGTAGGCATGAGACACAGGTCGATCTTCCGTACCACGAGGACCTCTCATCGTTTAACCTCATCATCCGACTGCAATGTATCAACAGGACCATCGATAAAGTCGAATTCCTACACATCAACTTTCTTAACTGCCATATCAATCATGATTTCCAAAAGGCTGCGGATAGAGAATGAGTATTGTATCAAAGGGAGAACCTTGAAGGGTTTCTGAGTAGATAGCTTTCGAGCAGAAAAGTATGGTGCTCCAGGATTCATGATATAGTTATTAGACCAATATGGAACTATTGTGTTGACAATGTTGATATGAGCTCTTCTTCTCAAGAGCACCGAACCGAACTCGTGCTTTGGATATGGGGACAGCACTTCAGCCGAAACTGGAGACCCCGGCTTTCCAGGGCTGCAATGTCCTCTCACCTCCCCCACATTCGGACATAATTCCTGAGCTATCGGTTGCTGGGTACCTACCAGTCTTTAAGCCCCGCGGGGTTTGTTCATAGATGCTGGGTATTGAAGAATAAAGTTTGGCTCCACTGAGACCGTCTCTGAACTTAGCTCTCAGCTGATACGTAATGAGGACTACTGCTGGAGGTAACGGATGAAGCGCGGAAGTCGCGCTCACGTGGGCTCCGCTTTTGGGCATAAGGCTGCCGGCCTCAGGGGGCTAGGTCAGCGAGGACCCCGCAACCCAGTTCCTTCTTACCGATACTGGTCCTGCAAGTTTCCAATGTCTCATTATATTGTATTGAGTATGTACGAGTACTAGCAGAAGTGAGAAATGGTTCACATACGTTTACCCCCCGATGAATCTAGCCCGTCGGCGATCCTGACCTTTCGGAATACCAGTTCCTCGATTGTGGCGCTGGCCAAGCTCCGAAGCTCTGGGGTAAATACGAGCATTCCCAATCTAGTCTTCCGGCGGAACCTTGATAGTAGATCGCGTCCATCTCTACAAAGCGCCCGACTCCGACATTATTGCTGATTACCTCGTCTTCTCCCAAATATGACGAATGCTTCCGTTCCGCTTTTTGTTATTTGCCTCAAGTTGCAAAGACGATGTCACGGACTTCTGCCCGGGATACGTCAATACTACGTCCTGTCGGATTCGACTTACGAGCACAAGAGGGCGAAACGCGTAACGCGGTATAATACGCATAGAAAGACGGGATGATGATCGCAATCAGTACAATATATATGGTATCGTTCCAGTTATCAATGTAGAATGTGGAAGGATGCAATCTGCCCTTAGAAGTGACACCAGACTAGCCTCTGCTACCTAACCCCGACACACAAAACCTCTCACTAAATAGACGAAAGAAATTCATGGCGCAACGACCTGACTTTGACGCTGTTCCTTACCGGGGCCCTCCACTATCAAACGTCCCCGACGACCTTGTCATTCCTGGCATCCTCAACTTCGACAACGACGAAAAACTCTGGGTGCCGCAGGCTCCTGTCGTCTGGTTCCGCCCCTTGCTCTTTTGTACTTCACAGGGGTACTTCGTCAATTTACTACGAGTGCGCAAGTCCGGTATCCTATCAAGGCGCAGACACGCCGGTCCCGTGCATGCCACGACATTGAGAGGCCGTTGGCATTATCTCGAACACCCCTGGTGGGCAACGGAGGGGAGTTATGCCTTCGAACCGCCTGGAGATATCCACACTCTGGAAGTTCCTGACGGCGTGACGGAAATGATCACCATGTTTCATGTTACCGGAGCGTATATATATGTTGATCCAGATGGGAATCCTGTCGGAGTGGAGGATGTTTTCAGTAAAATCGAGGCGGCGAGGAAACATTGCGAGAGAGTGGGCCTCGGTGCGGATTTCGAAAATCAGTTCATCAGATGAAAATTAGGAGTTTCATTGCTGTCGATATTCAAGTGTCATTAACTACTGAATGGAATTGGTCACCTACCTCGTTGTGCGCCAAGTGATGAAACCTGTGAATTGCCCCATGGAAAAAAGGATACTCTAGGATTTGGCGTTAAGGAGTGGAACTACTCATAACGTTGAATCTTTATCAAAACATGTCTGGGAAAAGACTGAAAGTGAAGGTTAGCCATCAATTTGAGGACTATACTTTTCAGTAGGCTTAGATGTGTTATTAATTCGGGAGTAGAATACAGTTGCTACGTATCACTCCTATAATAAAATGAAAGATATTGTACACATCTTCTCCCTCGAGAATTGTGTCTACTTTGGCTTTTGGGCCCCTTTATCGAAACCCAGCATTTTTCGTAAACATCACCCGTTGCCGATCTTGGTGCGGCTTTTGGACTTCCTCAGATTTCCAACCGAGGAAACAACCCTAGTGCATTGGTCCGCCCGATTTTGGTCACATTACCATGACTTATGGGAAGCGTATCTATCCAACTTGACCCTTCCGTGATGTTCTCAAACGGCGTATCCACCGAGAACAAAATCCTATCCACTCCGATCTCTGTCATTGCGCGTATAAGGGCTGGAGTGGAAAAGTGACCTGCTGTGGTCACGTAGACGTTCGTTCCGAGTTATTCTCGAACCGTCTTTTGACTAGGGAGATCGTTGCCGCGGTTTCGCTTTTCCAGCCAGTGGTCAATACGGCCAAGGTGTGCCAGTAGCATCTCCCCTACCAACGCCGAACGACTTCGTTAGCTCGGTAATTAATAACACTATTAGCTTTGGGGGCCTCACCAAGGTGACCGAGAACTAGCCGCGCTCCAGGATATCGATCGAAGGTACCACTGTTAATGATTGCCATAGCATGGAAACTCGTGTCCCGGGCATAACTATACACTGGGCCAAGCAACCAGGGTCGAGCCGTATATAATCTCGAGACCTCGTCGGGCAGAGGCGATTTAGGATGGAGGTAGACCGGTACGGCTAACCGCTCTACCGTGGCCCAGAACTGGTCGTATCGAGAATTATCATAGTGGTACTCGCAGAGGCGGCCTTCACCATCAAGATAAAGTTGCGAATCATGTAACATCACGCCCACAATCCCCAGCATCTCGACCACTCGCTTCAATTCAGCAACCGCACCGTCAGCAGTGTGCATAGACACAACGGCGAAAGCTGCAAACCTCTCTGGTGTCTGGTCGACCAAGTTGGCGACGTAGTCATTTGAACGCTTTGCATAGATAGCTGCTTCCTCAGGGTCTGTAATCCCTTGGGGGCCAGGCGTGTTCTGGGATATAATCGCCAATTCGACTCCATTGGCGTTCATGTCCTTCAGACGATCGTTGTGGAGGTGGAGAAGTGCTCGGGCAAGGTCTTGCGCATCGCTCGAGGCAAATTTGTTGCTTTCGACATCTACCTCCTCCGGAAGGCAGACGTGCTCTTCGAGAAGAATTTTGCCTCGCATTTTGACATTGAATGCTGCGATCTGCCAGAGCCCCTCTTATTTAGACAAATTAGATTGGAGATAGTTACAGGTATATCGCTTGCTAGATACCTACACCATCCTCTAGGTGAGTGTGATGTATATATGAACGTCATGTTCCAGAGCTACAACCCAGTGGACTTGTCCGATAGTTTCCGAGCCGTGCCGTATGGTTATGCTTTGTCCGTCCTAGGGTTGTGAATCGGCGAGAAGGTATCTGGATAGTACAAATATGGTACGAAGTTAAGCAACGGATATCAAAATCACTTGATCGCATGTTCCGAAGCAGACCGGGTTGTTGGCAGTGGAGGGTGCCGGGGTCTGTACCACTACTTCAGACTGAGTTTGAAACGGATACGTTCATACTACTCCAAAATTGCCATTGGGCGAGGACAAAGCTAGAGGAGATACTCGCAATTCCTGATTCCTTAAACTCCGAAAAGGAGCCAATGAGCTTCGAACATTGTACCTTGCAGACGGATGTAGATTGACTATGCTCTTACGGACGCGAGTCGGAGCAGATATGAAAAGAGAGGACAGCCCATTCTCATTGCCCTTTCTCATCCTCCATGGTAAATTAATCATTTCCATTAGTCAAAAAGAAAAGATGATCTCCAAAATCAATGTACTGTCGTATGGCAATCTCTCCTCATTCCCGCTTTCATCCAATGATCCATCCCATCGATTCGAAGTGCATAACCCAGCAACGGGTGAGGTCATTACTACCATCCAAGGCAGTGGGATTGCTGAAGTCGAAAGAGCCATTACCGACGCACGGAAAGCTTTCGATGAGTGGCGATGGGTTCCACCTCGAGAGCGTTCCCAGTTACTATTCACCGCTGCAGATCGTTTGGAAAGCCACTCGGAAGAATTGGCTCAGCTGTTATCTTTGGAGAATGGCAAACCAGTATCGCAGGCTCGTGAGGGAGATGTGCCTTTTCTAGTTTCGGTCTTCCGATATTTTGCATCCCTGGCAGACAAGTTACCGCACGAACTCTATGACAAAGGAGGGATCTATTCTCAGGTATTACACGAACCGTATGGTGTGGTGGTTGGGATTCTGCCTTTTAACTAGCCTCCGATTCACGCAGGAGGTAAATCTGCACCTTCACTGGCCGCTGGGAACACGGTCATAATAAAACCCGGCGAGCAGGCACCTCTGACCGTCCTGCGTATCGTTGAAATATTGCAGAGCGTCTTCCCACCTGGCGTCATACAAGCCATTCCAGCCGCAGGAACCAGCGTACCTCAGGCTTTGGTTGTTCATCCCGACGTCAAGAAGGTTTCATTCATTCAACACGAGGAGGTACGAGTGTGAGTAAGATAGCTACCGACACAATCACTCCATTGTCTCTCGAATTGGGTGGTAAAAATGCTCTGATAGTCTTTGACGATGCTGACCTGGACCTTGCGGTTAGCTGCGCCGTAGATGGAGCATTCTTAAACCAGGACGAAGCTTGTACAGCGTCTTCGAGATTATTGGTACAAGGAAAGATTTATGATGAATTCGTCCGGAAACTAGCAGCAGTGGTTCGATGTCTCAAGGTAGGACACGGTAGCGACGAGGATACATATGTTGGTCCTTTGATTACGCAAGCACATAAAGAAAAGGTCGAAGATTACATCAAGATTGGTGTTGCTGAGGGAGCAACCATCGAAGCACAAGCTTCATACCCAACAGATCCGGCGTTGGCAGGAGGCTTTTATGTTCAGCCAACTCTATTCACCGATGTAACGAAGGAGATGAGAATAGCCAAGGAGGAGATTTTCGGGCCAGTCGCCACCATCATTCAATTTACCTCATACGAAGAGGCGGTGGATATCGCAAACAGCTCAGAGTATGGCCTGACCTGTGCCATATTTTCACGGGATCAAACAAAGGTAATGAAGGCGGCCAGGCAGATTGATGTTGGAATGGTCTTTATCAACAACTTCAGCCGATTAGCCCTCGGCACTCCGTTCGATGGCGTGAAACAGAGTGGATATGGAAGGGAGCATTGTATCGAAACACTGAGAGAGTACAGCCGGCCCAAGGACATGTTTGTCCCTTCCGGGCTAGGGCGTGTACGAGGTTGGAGAAAGGTGCCCGAGCTACTAACGAAAGCCATATGATAACGGTAAAACCCAAGCTGGCTGTCGTGTATCAATTTTGAATACTGGAAATTGAAATATTCTGGGGTGTAGGCCTTGCTCCCTTGAGCAGCTGCAAGATCAGATGGACCCAGGATTGCTTGCACTTGCGTCTCTCGAGAAAACTCATTTGCGAATGTGACATTGCATATAGAGAGTGTAAATAGTTGCTCGTCTTTTGCCTTCATTACACTGCCACATTCTTTGCTCTTCACTCTGAGACCCGACGCAGCGCCAATAGTTTCCGGTGATGACAACGCGAAAGTCGCTGTCTGGGAGATGTGGCAAAGGACGTTCAGTGCCGTGCAAATTACAGACAACATTACTTGTGCAGTTTGGGAAGGAATTTCCTCATTGTTATGACAGGAGAGGATAGCTCTGCCGGACCTTGAGAGCACCTCAACCATTATTCAGGGGTCGGATCATGAAGTAATCTGCTACCATATGGAGACTCATCTTGAGAATATCTGTCACAGTTGAGAGCCAAGTTGATGGCGTTGACGATTGAATGGCAAGCCCTTGACCGTGAGAATATCGGGTCGGTGAGCGGTTCTGGGATGTAACCAGCGAACTCCAGTACATCAGCGAGGATGAGAGATCCGAGATTGTAATGGGTAACCAATAAAGCTAGTATGATCAGCGTTTTGGCATCATTCACATTCTGACAATTCAACTTACTGTAATTAAGTTGGCTTTCTGGCCTCAAAGTCAAAATTTCATTCCCACACCTGGAGAGTAGCGGGTCGAATATATCACGGAATCGTCTGGATTCTAGACGTATTCTCTCTGCACCCTTCTCGATAGCTTCTGTGTTGTGGTGGAGCATAGCGTCACAGAACTGGTTGATAATACCCAAATACATTGTCTTGCAGGCTGTTGCGTGCTCGAGTATGACAACGATTAGATCAGGCGACAATGGATCTTGAGAACAGTGAAGAGGTCGGAAAGACTGGTTGAAAATGACAGTTCTTTGTAGAATAAATTCCCAGACTTTGGCATCGCCATGCTCTCCCAGGAGTACCATCGGAACCTGATTGATCAGAGAGCGGCTTGTGTCGCAAACGACGCCAACCCAGAACATCGCATCTCTCATTCGTTGCTGGACATCATCAGCATATTGATTCTTGTTACCCCAAGCTAGGCCACGTTGGTTTTCTTATACGATATGCAAAACTGTGGTACTAAAGCACAGGAGTGCAAAGCTGCCCGGACTCGGGGTAGTCATTGGTTAGTGGCATTTCAGCGAGCGAGAGCAAATACAGAGCTAGAATAGATCTATCTCGGACGGCACATTGCTGCTGAAATAGTCTTTTGTGCTCGTTGCCACAATTGGTCCTGGAAGCTCTGTGCTTGCTGCATAGCTCCTGCCCTGCTGCCCCCTGTTCTATGCAAAGCATCCGGTAGCGGGAGCCAGCGGGCAGAGTATGCATATATTGCATTCCTAAGAGCTTCATTTAAAACACGATCGTCATTGGGGTCTAATAGCTCCGGGCTCCAGGTGGTGAAACATTCAGCCGAGTCAGCCGAGTCCTCCAGAGCATCAAGCTGGACAACAAGGTTACAGGCAGACACTTTGTTCCCTAACACCAATTCGAGGTGCATGTTTGAGTATGCCAATGGAATCTGTAAGCGATCAACGGGAGGATGTTAGAAACTTACGGGCGATAATTTGAGGTACGGACAACAACTATCACCAAACCATATTGCGAACCTAGCCTCGAATGTTGTGCTGTAGATCTCCCAAAGTAAATCATTCAAAGTAAGCAGCTGGATACGACGAGAAGCCACTGTCTCAGCATGGAAAATCGAAATGGAGGGCGACGGTGAACTGTCCGCCATGGAGTGCTGATGTATAGCAGGGGTGTTTGCGAATGTTTTGGGGAACTCTAGGTTGTTGTGAACCTGTGTCTGAGGCGGGTTTTGCAAGACCTGTAAAAGCTCCTGGACCGTTCCGGTTAGTCATAGAAGCAGCGCGGAGAGTATGGGAGTTAATAGTCGACGGGGGGAGATAGAATGTACCGGAGCGTCACAGCTCTTCCCACGCCGAATGCAATTGCTACACTGGCCACCTTTCTGGATTAACGCGTCACACCCTATGCGTGCCTTGCGGCAGGGTTTGCAACTGGTCCTCAAGCGACGTGAACTCATATTGTTGTTGATTCATCGACACTCACTTCATCATCGAAATCGCTAGACTTGTAATTTCGCTGTGAGGAATAAGAATCCTAGAATCGGATGTCTCCAAGTATGCAGAGACAATGCTGGTTCTCACTAGTGCCTGTTGAACTACAACTTCGTATTACTGAATCGGCTATGGCTGCTGGCATCGATGCTGTGCCCAGAAGAAGCCTCCTGCTTCTGAAACTTCCCCTTGGGATCGTCCATTGTGGGGGCTGGGGAGGTTCTGATATTGCGAGGTGGAGCTCGTTGAAAACCCGTGTTCGGCTTTGCTGAACTCTTGGTTATCGACTCAGGACGCTGCGAGATCCGATTGGCGCGCGAGCCCCGAATCCGACCTCCTTGCGTGGACTACACGGTTTGAGGACGAGACTTTTCGGACCGAAAACACTTGGGTGGCAAACATACAGATGTCCATGAAGGATGAAAACATTATCGACACGGACTTGATAGCAACTAAGATGCAGCTATATGCTCTTACCTTCAAAAGGATATTAATATCAGGAGCTGCTGCCTGCGTTGTGCGGATGACAACGATCACCACAAGCACCAACGCAGCGCCGATCCAAGAACAGCATTTTCAGACACTCTACCAAAGCAGGTGTCCATAATGTCCTCTCCGGGGAAATCTGTTGACATTGCAATCATTGGCGGATCTCTCGGCGGCCTGTTTGCGGCAACACCGTTGCTGAGGATGCCACAAAAGCACAGGGTCACTATTCTGGAGCGAAGTGGCACCCCTTTACTGCATGATCAGGGAGCCGGAGTTGTAGCTGGTGGCAACGTTCAGAAATGGGTAGAGAAATTTGACGTGTTCGAGAAGGAGGCAAGAGTAAGTACCCACGGATCGAATTGAGCAACGAGTCCTTCCCAGTGCTAAATAGCGTTATAAATAGGTCATATCAAAGGCAAGAACATATCTCAATCATGAAGGTCAAATTATCGACAGGGAAGATTTGACCCAGTGGATGACTAGCTGGGACTTGCTCTATCACCTTGGTCGAGCAAACTTTGATGGCCAAGAATCAGGGCACGTGGCTGGCCAGTGGGATCAAGTAGCTAATGGACTGGGCGGAGAGCACGTGAAAGAAGCCTGGGCAAGAGCAAAGTATGAATACGGGAGAGCCGTGGAAGGCGTCAAGGTGGTTGATGACAAGGTAGAAATAAGTTGGAGAGACACAAGAGAGGGGTCGCCCACTAAGGGAGAGCTAGGGACTCTGATCGCGGATTTCGTGGTTTGTGCTGATGGTCCTTCTAGCGGAATGAGAAAGATGCTGCTTGAAGATAAGGCTGCACAGAGAAAATATGCAGGTTATGTGGCCTTTCGTGGGACGGTTCTGGAGACTGAGCTCGAAAACACCACCAGAGCCACGTTTGTGGAGAAGTTCACATTCTTCCACACACAGGGCACCCAGATTCTGGGATACACAATTCCAGGAGCCAACGGGGCGGTGGAGTCTGGAAAAAGATTGGTGAATTGGGTGTGGTACTGGAATTTCCCAGAAGACTCTGAAGAATATAAAGAGGTTTTGACCGACTCAAATGGCAACAGGCATCGATATACCCTCCCAACCGGTGGGCATATCGGGGAAGCGGTATGGAGTCGGCAAAAACAAAGAGCCGAGGAAGTCCTGCCGCCTCAATTTGATGAGCTCGTGAGAAAGACACGGAAGCCGTTTGTGCAAGCTATTACAGACGTAACAGCACCGGACCAGGGAGCCCCCGTGGGAAGACTGTTGGGAGGCAAAGCTGCCCTGCTAGGTGATGCCCTAGCGGGATTTCGTCCTCATACGGCAGCGAGCACCAGCCAAGCAGCATTTGACGCCTTGATGCTGGAGAGAGCATTTGCTGGGGAGATAACATGGAACCAATATGAGGAAAATGTGTTGCAATACGCCAATACTTGGCAACGCAAGGGAGTGATGCTGGGAACGTGCAGTCAGTTCGAGAAAGTCTCGACTCATGCCTCGCCCCTGAGTATGATGGCTAGGGACTAGCCACGCGATATAATATTCCGAGTGTCAGAGTGTATTTGCCGGATTAGAGCTTGCCTCCTTTATTGACATCGAGGTTCATCAAATTGTGATGACACAAGTGTGTTGCACTCCGAATCATTTCATTTTTGATCTTAGCGCAATTGTATTAATAAGCCGCGATGGTAGGAATCACGTGACCTTGGGAGAGCTGCGTGGCCGACGTTCTACCGATACCTACTCCTCGACGCGAGAAATTCTGCTCGGCCGAGGGTGAACTGCTGCTCCTACCAGCATGTACGAATAGGTTTATGATACCAACTGCGACCAACTTAATTTTCTATGCCCATCGTGGAAGCTAGAGAGCACAGCATGTGGTGAACCCAGCCATTCCTCTAGCGAAGTCCCCGAACGTTCTCTCAATCAAATTTGCCAGCATCAATGGATGGTCAGCGTGCAGCAATTTTGCTCCTTGTGCCTCAGGCGTGTTCATCGAAATGCTCCACTCCTGGGGCACAGGATCAATACAAGTGACTATGTTCATCCTCTACGTTGGGCATGCCGGCCGATTGTCATTGCCTCGCGACTGGTCCACGACCATTCGTCAAGAACCGATTCCCTGGCCTCACTACACCTCCCAAATCCTTGGAATGACACAATTCCTGTCGCCGAGAGCGAAACGAAATGCGAGAATGATGTTACGTCCCCAGCAACCGTTATTCCTGAAAACCTAGCTGAGTTGGACGATGATCTGATTGATGAAGCGGAGGCATACCAGGCATCCTCGTTATCATATTACAATGAAGAACCTCCAAGCATTGAAGCTCAGCGCGATATCCTGAAGCAGAAATACGAAGACCTTCTCAACCGTTTCCTTCCCGACGAGCTGCCACGCCCAAAGCCTGACTTATCGTACACAGATGTGGTTGCCTGGGAAAGTTGGACACCGGAGGAATCAACGGAAGCAAGGGTCCCGGCAAATCGCACTACTCTGACCTTCAACTCTGACACGGGATGCCGGCGCCTTCTGCTTGCCTACATTCGTCAGATCGAACCAATATTCGGTGCTTCGTCGCATGCAACAGCGCTGGAGAACCGTGACACCTTGCTCGAGGAAGCATTGGGCAAGGTCTTTTGCACCTCCGCCCTCCGCCTACTTGAAAGACAGGGATATGAGGTCTCAGATGTGGCTTGCTGGGCCTGGATCTTCACTGCTCCTGCGCCTGACCTCTCTATCTTCAGATATGTTACGTTGATGGGCCAGTTTTTCGATAATCCTTCTTTGTTTCGACCGATTCCCACTTTTATTGTACTACAACTTCTAAGGTCTCCTTCCTTTGGACAACTCGCTCTTAAACGCCTTGTTGAGACTCTGCTACGTCAATTCAATTATGCCTATGAGCAGCGATGGTATGGTGGGTGGAGATTCTGGGTCTCAAGGGTTTGCCTCGTCGTTCGACTATTGCGCCAGGCTAGGCGGACTGATCCCAGCCTTCTTGCTGAAATCACTTCAATCGTCCGCCATCTATTCTCCAATATTTACGCCTTTCATGGAAAGGAATTCAAGCATGCTGAACTTGGAGAGCTGCACATGCTGGCACACGTCTACAACCGCTTTCTCAGCTTGATCTCACTAGCCCCACCAATAGAACCCTACAAATGGTCTCTCGCCCAGCAAAATGCACAATTGGCTCTTGTTCGCCTAATGATTGAGTTCCAGCCGCAGTTACCCGTCACTCGCGAAGGTTTTCGTGCCCTTATTAAAGTGCAGCTCGCTCACAGGAAGACTACCGAAGAGCGAGTATGGGCAGAAGCTAAATCTTTGTCTTGGCCCCCATGGAGACGAAATAAGATGGGTATTGAGGAAGACCTTGAGTATCCCGGCAAGGAAAGTCGTGCGATGAAGCTCTTGCGACGCATGACAGAAGCAGGCTATGCACATGGACCCTGGGAGAAAGCTGCATCTGTTTTGTCTGGATGGGACACCGATAAAAGCCCTACCATACAAACTAGGTCCGTTCTAGGGCGCGCGAAACTCATGATGTTTCCAAGGAACGAGGAACCAAAGACAGAAGAAACCACAAGCTCCGAGGTCTGGGCAGCACGCGTACGCGCCACACGATCGAAACTTGAAGCTTGGGCTGCCTTTAGTGCTTACGTGAAGTCAATACCGCTAGCTCAGCGTCAGTTTGTACCGTATTTTGCAATGCTTGAACGACTGCTGGCCAAGACAGTTGAACCTGAATCCGCCCTAGGATCAAGATACCTCCCTGGGGATCTCAAAGAGGCATTTACAGATCCTATCAATCCTAACCAAAGAGTTTATGTCGAAACAGAGGTCCCAACGCCCAGCGACTTTTACTTGCTAATGCGTAATGATGGTTTCAAGCCGGCTGGCACAGTTCTATGTGCACTACTAGATTCCGCCACAAATCTCGAAACAGGCTTTGGATATATTGTCGAATCCAAGGTGAATGTGGTTCTTCGGGATGTGCTACTCCATGCTGAAAATTATCCCCACAAAGCCTTGAAGCAGCAGCTAAGAAAGTTGCGACCAGATTTTCTTAGTGCTTTCTACTGCTTGCTATGCAGTTTCGGGTTTGAGTCACAAACACAGCTCAATGCGCCTGGGTCTCACACTGGTGAATCCGGGGGCTACACACCATCGTTCAACAGACGCGGGATTCTACCTTTGGTTTATGCCCGTCAACTCCTTCAGATTTCGGACCAAAAGAACATCACCCTCTGGAATGGCTTTCTCAAAGGTTCAGCCAAGTGTGTGACTAATACACAGGAGCCTGGTGTCAAGATGGAGGTCTGGCGAAACGTGGAAGAAGTGTTTACGAATTCCAATTTAAGGCGGTTGAAGCTCAATCCAGATCTCTATACTTTCCGACACATTGGCTCGCTGGTCCAGAAGCTCGTCGGCGACCCACATTTCTACGGTTCCACTTCTCATCTTGTGGAAGTCGCAAAATCTATATTCGCGAACGCCACCTACGGGAAGACTAGCGTCACCTGGCCCGAGTTTGCAGGCAACATTCCTCCTCTGTCCGTCCCCGAATCACGTGACATTCATAGAATGATACGCCTCATGATCGCCGCCCACGACATCAAGGGTCTCTTAGAGATGACCAAATGGCTGAACCGCTACACCAAGACTTTCAGGGCAACACTTCCAGATTTTTCGGATGGATTTGATAACGAGCAAAGCGATCACGATGAGATCGAAATCTCGAAGTTTCGCGGAACTCTATGTTCGATTCGTCTGTTCCTCGTAGGGACCAAGGGACTGGACAGCGATGGCTCTATCAGCACGGATGACGCGCTGCGATTCGATACTCCACTTCAGGCCTGCGAGTCTGATATCGAGTATGCAAGGTCCTCCTGCACATATGTGATGTGGCCGACCGACCAAGAGGTCCAAGTTTTCCTTAAGCAAAATACTACCTGGGTCTTCGGAGCCGCACAGGCGGCGGATTATACCAGCAGCAAAGAACAGCTTTTGCTGAGGAAGAATGAGAATTCTTACGGGCTTGCTCGTTCGGAGCAAAAATCGGATGTCGAGTACGAAGAAGCCCCAACGCAGGAAGAATAAGGTTTTGTAGTTGGGATGGAACAAGATGAAGACGAAGAATTCCGTGACCGAGGTCCAACTACGAATACGAGCACGGGTGAACACAATGATGGGAAACCATAGCATTACTGCAGTCAGCTAAAAGAATGTATTACTAATAAAACGGGAGAAGTGGTCGAGAAGTAGTTCTTCACTTGTATCTATCATTCGTCTTCCCTCCACCCTACCAAATTGCCCTAGTGACGAAACAGATAAACAAGGCTGAAGAAAAGGAGACTCGGCCACTTCCCCTCCCTTTGCCTTCGAAAGAACCGAAAGAAAACTCGTAAAAAGAAAACATCAATGGAGAACATCCAACAAAACAAAACCCGGAGCCGCAAAATCAAAATGTGATTGCCGCCACGTTTTTTAGTACGTGGCATGGGAAAACATCCTGAGAAGAGCGTACAGGTCTGAACATAAACAAAACCACGAGATAGTGAGACAGTGGGTCTGGAATGAATTGGGGTGACCAAGCCAAATGGTAGAACCATGGGGAACCCGACCGCACCCAAAGCAGCCATTGCCCCTGCAGCGTGTTGCATTTTCGTTGCGTTCTTAAACCGAGGGGATATTGTGTGTGTTTGTGTAAAGTAGATGCAGCATTGGTGCATGATCGAAACTCCAGCAATCACTTTTTCGGGAAGGAAGTACAAATGCAAGACCAATGCAACAAGCTCGTTTTGTATTCGTCGTTTGGGCATGATGTATTTAGTCCCTGGTGAAGGGAATGATGGCGTGGGGCTCCAAGGATTCTGGTTCCGGGTCGACAATGGGGACGGGTAAGAAAGCTTTGGGCTTCTTGCCTCTCTTGCCTTGTTTGGATCTCCTAGAGGCACGCTGCTCTTCGCGCTCGAGGGGGTCGAGGGAGCGCTTGTATGAATTGACATAGGCAGCAGGGTATTCGCCCCCTGTGCTCGAACGTGAGTAACCGGCAACTAACACCGAGGCGTTGAATGTTGGTGTATTTGTCAGTCCAGGCCTATCGGAGTACATTTCGCAAACGCCGCCTACGGTCCAGTGCCAGAGCCGGCAATTAACACTCGAGGTGCCCGGGGAAAAACCGTCATTGCTCACGACGTTATGCCAGAGGCAGAGTCGTGCACAATCGTCAGGGCCCGATGGCGTGAGTCCGAAGCGTTGGGCAATGGCAATGTGGTCCTGTCTGGTCGCAGGCGTACTGGATGACGAGAAGAAGGTATTGCCTTTGCAGTCCACTCGGAAAGTGTCTTGTCGATTGCCAGGTGAGTTTCGGAGTGTGTTTGTTTTGTTGTAAACGGTGATCATGGTCTTGTCGTAATTGGTGGACGTTGGGCCTTGACAGAGACCAAGATTGTATGCCAGGTTAGCAGAAAGAAGGTATTGTCCACTGATGACTGCGGCATTGGATGAAGTGATCAACCGAGCGGCTAGGACATTGGTTGCGACACTATAAGACATCGGATTTGGGGTTAGTACCCTTGAGGCATTGTATAATTCGCACGTGCTGCTGTCCCTCCTGTAAAGCAGCGCTTGACATGTTACCGATCCAGCGATAGTACATCGGTCTATGCAATGGTCCATGGAAGGCACAACGAAGCTCGATTGTATCCAATTCACATTAGGTATCGGATTCTGGAAGCATTCAACCTCGTATACTGAATTGATGTTATTCGCCAAAGCAACCTTTTGCAAATTGTAATCGCCGTAGTTTATTGGGAATGCAACTTGAGTTTGCGCCACATTCATGCCAGCGCACAATGTTCCTCCACCGGTGGTTGAGACTGTCGGGTTCGAAACATACTGTGTGGAAGCCAGTCGCGAGTTATTTGGTCTTTGTACAGTCACATATGGCGATGTCGATGTCGTTGACGTGGACAATGTGGTTGAGGAGACTACATAACACCAAAAAGTTAGCACTAAACAGTAACGAAAGCGATTCGAGTGAACAGGTGAAATCAAGAAAACGTGTAATGGCCCAGGTCGTGTACGAGAAGCCTCTCGACGACATACCCGAGCCCGTCGTCAAGGTAGCGGTCGAGGTTGTTGTAAATATGCTTGTAGAAATCGAGCTCGTCGTTGAGGCAGTCGTTGAGGTAGCCATTGAAGTGATTGTAGATATGCTTGTGGAACTCGTCGAAGTACTTGAACTAGTAGCTGAGGTAACCGTTGAAGTAGTTGTGAGTACGCTTGTAGAGCTCGACGAAGTCTCCCAGATCGCTGTTGAGGTAGAGGTCGAAACGACTGCAGATGTGCTTGTGGAACTTGACGAAGCCTCGGAGCTTGTTGTCAAGGCCACCGTTGAAGTGACTGCAGCGACTGCAGATGTACTTGTAGAACTTGATGAAGTAGTGGTGAATACTGAGGTGCTTGACAAGCTTCCAGAGACGGAGGACGTAGAGATCGTTGTATCCGTCGTAGTAGTACCAGAGAACACAGACGATGTGGAAGTCGTTCCTGTAGTACTACTCGATGCCGTAGCGCTAGTGGTGGCCGCCGTCGACGAAGTTGAGGATTCAGGAGTTGAGTTTGTGCTACTTTCCGCGGTGGTACTCGTATCACTAGTAGTAGTGGACCATGCTGACGAACTTGAGAAGCTAGATGTTTGGCTCGTAGTACTCGCCGAGGTAGTACTAGAATCAAAACCAGTAGAAGACTCTTTTGAGAAACTTGAGGACTCAGATGTCGAGCTCGTAGTAATCGCATCAGAACTAGTAGATAATATTGACGGACTTGACGAGTTAAGTATCGAGTCTGTGGTGATTGTCGACGAGGTATTCGAGTCGCTGCTAGATGACGTTCCATTTGGAGTTGAAGACAGGGTAGAGGATGAGCTTGCAGATGTATTGGCTGTCGACGTACCTGAAGAATCTGTAGACGTTGTGGTGTCAAACGAGCTTGTGGTTTCTACTACCGAAGTGCTAGCAGAAGTAGTTATTGACAGTGGAGATGTTGTATCGACGCTAGCTGTTGATGTTGATGATATTGTTATTGTCATCGTGGTTGTTGTCGGTGTCACTTCTGTTGAAGTAGTCGTGCTGGTATCAACAGAGCTTATAGAAATTGAGCTACTTGTTGACGAAGATTCGTCATGTGTATTTGTGGAGGTCGTCGCCTCTGTCGAGCTTGTTGTGTCTAGACCATGAGAGCTCGTAGAAACTGAGCTACTGGTGGACGAAGATTCCACATTTGGACTTGTCGACGTGGTTACCTCTGTCGAGCTGGTTGTGTCTGGACCATGAGAGCTCGTAGAGATTGAGCTGCTTGTTGTCGAGGATTCCTCATGTATTGTTGTGGAGCTAGTAACTGTTGAGCTTGTTGTATCCGCATCATGGGAGCTCGTAGAGATCGAGCTGGTTGTTGTCGAGGATTCCTCAGATATACTCGTAGAGGTGGCCAATGCTGAGCTCGTTGCACCTGCGGTTGACGATGTCGAAGTCGAACTCGTGGATGTAATCTCAACAATAGTTGTCGTCGAAGTAGGATCACTTGAATCTGAGAGGGTATTAGATGAAGTTGACGTACCTCCATTTGAAGTTGTCAAAGTTATGCTAGTCAGCAGTCCAGTGCTCGAGGCAGACAATGATGTGGTGGACATAGTGGTGGAGCCCGTTGAGGATTGTGAGGCATTACTTGTCGTCGTTGTAGCTGAAGTACTCGCTGAAGTAGATGTAGTCTGGGAACCTCCACCTGTCGTCGTAGTAACTGAAGCACTTGATGAAGTTGATGTCGTCTGGGAGCCTGCAGCTGTAGTGGTGGTGGCGGCGGCGGTGGTGGTACTCGCTGAGGTGGACGTAGTCTGGGACCCTCCATCTATCGTCGTCGTTGGTGCAGAGCCTGTTGAGGTAGATGTGGTCAGCGGACCTTCAGCTGTCGTCGACGTTGAGAGAGAATCTGTCGAGGTAGATGTAGACGGGAGAACCTCAACTGTCGTTGATCCCAGTGATAAAGTCGTAGTACTCGTAGCTGGTCCCAGTGGCGAGGTTGTACCCGTTCCTAAACTACTACTTGAACTCAGGTACAAGCTCGAGGTGCTCAGAGAGGATGTAGCTGTGCCTGAATTAGTTGTAGCCGTCGCCTGGGTAGCTCCAGCTGTGGTAGTTGTTCCTGGCGAAGAAGTGGTAGTACTCGTGGTTGGTGGGAGAGGCGAGTTTGTGGTCGTTTCTAAAGAGCGACTTGTACTCGCAGTGCTGGTGATAGGGGGAGTAGTACTTGAACTCGGGGATGAACTTGATGAAATAGGAGAGGATGTCACTGTACCTGAATTAGTTGTAGCAGGAATCACTACAGAAGTTGTACTTGATCCACTCGAGGTTACCGAGGACGCTGACTGAGTTGTTGGATTGATGACTGCTGTTGTAGTAGTGGCAGTCGTGATTGGAGACGCCGCAGGTGAGCTCGTGGTGGTAGTAGTGACCGGCGGGGCAATAGGCGAGGTCGTAGTGCTGGTAGTGATTGGAGGTGCCACAGATGAAGTCGTCGTTGTAACAGGCGGTGCCACGGGCGAGGTTGTGGTAGTAGTGGTAGGAGGTGCCACAGGAGAGGTTGTAGTTGTCACTGGCGGCGTAGGTGAAGTCGTCGTTGTAATAGGCGGCGCTATAGGCGAAGTCGTTGTAGTAATAGGCGGTGCCACCGGGGAGGTTGTAGTTGTGACGGGCGGCGCTACAGGCGACGTTGTGGTTGTGACCGGAGGTGCAGGTGAAGTCGTTGTAGTGAGAGGCGGCGCTATAGACGAGGATGTGGTTGTAACCGGTGGCGCAGGCGAAGTAGTTGTTGTCCCGGGCGGCGCTACAGGCGAAGTCGTTGTAGTAATAGGCGGCGCTACGGACGAGGCCGTCGTTGTGATCGGAGGAGCAACTGGGCTCGTCGTGCTTGCCGGTGGTTGAACGGGGCTGGTGGTTGTCACGGGAGGGCCCACTGGACTCGTCGTGCTGACAGGGGGAACAACCGGTGATGTCGTCGAAGATACGGGAGGCCCAACTGGGCTCGTGGTCGTCACCGGAGGGACCACTGAACTTGTCGTAGGAGATAGAGGAGGCCCAACTGGACTTGTAGTGCTTGCAGGCGGTTGAACAGGACTCGTGGTCGTCGCAGGTGGAACTACTGGGCTTGTCGTAGGAGATATTGGGGGCCCAACTGGACTCGTTGTGGTTGGAGGAGGTGCATCTGGTGAAGTCGTTGACGGTGGAGGTTCAGGCCCATTTGTCGTTGTGCCGGCTGAAGATGAGTCTGTCGGGGTCGGACTAGTTGTTTGTTGTGGTGTTGTCTCCGGAGAAGATGTAGGGGAAACAGTGGTGGACGTGGTAGGGTCAGGCTGAGTGGGCTCAGGTTGGGGAAGATCCGGTATATCATCGGTAAAGTCAACTGGACAGCTCGCCGCTGCAATGCCTCCAAGGATGACACTATAGCACCTCGGAGTTGGAGGATTGGGAAATCCGACATACAACGGGCCGCCATCGCATTGGTAAAATTCACCGCCACCTCGGTCTGGAGACTCCCAGTTCAAGATCCCATCCACGAAGAAAACCTTTGTTTGAATCTCGTTGGCCCATGGGACTGCGCTAAACTTGATTGCATTATCGCTTTGATTTCGTCCAACAGTATCGTTGCCGTTCATGAGCTTGCCATCATCGATGTAGTATCTCGCTGCATAACCACAGTTATTTCCAGTCCCGCCGCTTTCGGTTCCAAATCCGTTCGGCTGGGGGCCAGCGAGGGTATCCACGGGGCCAGAATCTTGTCGCCTCGCCCTCGCTGCTCCTGGAATTGCCATTGCGATCAAAACTGGAGAAGTCGAAGGGATGCTAGTTTGAGTACCGCTCTCCATCCCCTCTCCAATAGTGAAATTCGGCTGTTCGGTTGTCACAGTGATGGTGTTTCCTTGTGAATCAACAGTTACGTAAACAATGGTAACCGGCGGTGTGGGCGTAGCAACAGGTGGTGGAATGGGCGTGAAAATTGTTGGAGGAGGCCCGAATGAAGTCGTCCCGCTGGAAGTTTGTACGGGTGTGATGCCACCCGATGTTGTGACCGGACTAGTCGTTGTGGGCAAGGTCCCACCGTCAGAGACTGAAGCAGAAGAACTTAAGGTTGGTGCCGTATTTGATGTCGAGACCGCCGTGGTGCTGGATCCCACCGGATTTACCATACTCGTGATGGTCGTGACTATTGTGGTCGTGATGTATGTGTTCGTAATATACGTCGTCGGGGCATTTTGAATGTTGATCGTTACGCCATTGCCAAAGACATTGATGATTTGCGAGGCTGACTGGAAAAAAGAACTGTAATAGGCGGGCTGTACAACAACAACCTCGGTGGTTTGTGGCACTGGACATGGACCGCTAGGCCCATAAGTGATTGTGGAAAGGCCCGACTGAGCGTTGACGGTCACAAACCCCAGAGCCAGACATGATAAAATGAATGATGATGACAGCCACATGGCGACTGCTCTCTTGCCAATAAATGAGGGTTGGGTACCAAGACAACAAGATGGAGGACTGCAGAACCCCAACAAACGAGTGACTGCTCGGCATGAAAAAGGAAGCAGGATTGAAGAGCAGTTTTGGCTTATGAGGCGCGACAACAACGCGAGGTGACAACAAAAGGGTCAGAATGCAGCATTCCAACGGGATACTACCGCCTCGACCAAGATGCACAGACATTGTGCCTCAACATACCTGCAATGATCGACCTAGGGGGAACATGGACTGGAATGGGCTTGAATTGCTCCTCACATCCCGCCTTGGACGGGAAGACATATCTCCATCCAGTAAACACATGGTCGGCAGTGGAAGAGTTGTGGCCATTGGAAAGCATTTCCCATGAACCAACGCCCAAGTGGTTTTGCAGGCGAATGGAGTTGTGGCCCGTTGGCACCGAAGCTGAATGGGTTCACTTACCTGGATCAACCATTGTAGCCAGTCAATGGAGGACGCTGAGTGTAGGCTTATCGAAGGGTGTTTATCATGAATAACAGCGAAGTAGTCGAGGGCATACTGTTATGTAAAGGAGACAAGTCTGGCCTGCACACTCGTACCAGCTGCAAGGCCCTTAGTACAAGGTAATTACATAATTACTGGCGCCAAAGACTCACTTGCCTCACCGTATAAGTCATGTGATTAAATGGTGTACGCAACGGGCGCAACACATATTATATTATTATTATGGCGATTCACTACTCGCTACGTCTTCGGAGATCCCCTACGTACTCCCAGTGGATTGCGAGTATTCTTTTCTCCAGTTTCCTATCTGTTCAACCCCCGGATTTTTCACTAATCGTCTACTGCCTGCTCGATGACTAACCAAGCCGTTGATCACCTCAACCACTACCCCGTACGGCCGTGATCGCTCTTTTGTTTGGGGGGGGGGGCCCCGTTTCGATACCTCAAAATGCAGTCACAACTCTGGGGCTTACCGGTGCAGGCTAGACTTCTACAGTTCGTTTATTTTCTATTGTGGACAGGATACAGAGTGCGACTGTATCCTGAGATGAACACATGTCGTACGGGGGCGCGTTGCTCCTAGTGTCACTATTGGACTTTACCCAAAGTAAACCTTCCTTTGATGTAAATGGAGTATCCACAAAGTTTACTCTATAGACAAAGATTACCTGGTGGGCAAGAGCACCCTGTCTACGATAGTTCTAGCCCCTGCGGTCGGCCCCTGAAAGCCACTCTGAAATTCATCAGAGCTTCAAAAGGCTCGATCAAGCTTGAGAGGCGACGTCAGAATCCAGGGCAATGACGTTACGCCGTGCTCTGTACTCGTACATCGTGAAGCAACTAACAAGTTCCTGAGTGCCCCGACAAAGGGAAATTCACACCATTGCCATGCGAATTTCTGTTCGTTTAAGCTGATGACTCCTCTGCATTCGTACCACTTCATAGGTAGTCTACAATCGCCTCAGGCTGATCTCTCGGTATCTACGAGTGGTGCGACTAACTAACTAGTTAGCACTTGCGTCAAGCCTCATCCTTGGGTGCCACATACGAGACAATTCATAAATAGATGCACCTGGTACGAGGTACTTGGTCCAGACCCCTGAACGACTAATCCGACTCCTGTACGAGGCAAGGCATCAAAAAGAAGGTCAAGTGGATTCAGAGACATCGCTCATTTCCTCAGGAGCATCTCGAGATGGCATTTGAGCAAAGAAAAGATCCATGCCGCAGGCAAGCAATCACTTGTGAAAATGAAAACGAAAAAAACAGTCGGTAGAGGAAAATCAGTGGATTTTCGACCTGTTGTCAGCATATTGGCGGCACTGCCCAGTCACCAGAGAATGTCTGAACCTCATTTTGTTTTAGTTTTTCTTGTATGGAAGACTCCAAGGTCTAGTGCCATCTGAAAACTGTGCGATGCCACACTTACTAAATTGACGCCTTCTGCTGTGCCATCGATGCTGCCATTCGTCTTAGATCTTCCGCCCCCTTTAAAATATCCTTTCGCTTACCATCATACTCAACCTTCCTCATCCAGTCCGCGAGTGACTTGATACGGTTAGGATGTATACGATCGAGGAGCGCAAAATCTCTCTTCTGCCCGTACCCCCCGCCCCAATACTTCCACCACGCTGTGAAATTCTCACGCCAGGTCATCGTTGATTCATCTCTGGTGGCTGAGGGTCCCGCAGCCCAATTTGCTGGGGCGTTGGGGTAAGGTTCGGCGACAGGAAAGTAATCATCTGGCTTGATATACGTATGCGAGGCTTTCTTTCCGGTAACTTCGGTGAAGGCTCTTGTTATATCGTCGAAACTGACTTCATCGGTTGCCACCAAGAGATCCAATCCTGCTGACTCTTCCAGGTTGTCAAACAGCCAGAGATTGAACACTCCGACATCCTCAAGCGCAATAAGTGGTATTTTCCCCTTTCCTGAGCCACGTATCGAGTTAGCTTATCCACAGGAGACTTTTTAAGGACAGGATACTCCGCACCTGCTGGGTTCCTCCAGTCGGCTGAGCCATCGGCCCCCACTCGAGGAACAAACATGCCGTCTAAAAGCATATTCATATAAGGGCCAGTAGTGAAGATTGAGCTTTTCATCCCTTCTTGGCCCTGGGCGAGAATGAAATCCTTCACTCTGCCTTTTGCATCGTTATGGCCCCAATGGTATGATTCATCCCAATTACAAACCTTGAGTGCGTAATCCGTCGATGCGTAGATGTAATGTTGCACACCCTCGTGTCTTGCGATCTCATAGGCACGGATGCCGTAGAAAGTTTCGTTCTTTTCGCCAATGGTGAAGCCGTCAGTATTGACCCATGCTCCGTACACACCGTGAAAGGCTCGGTGCAGGTCCTTTTGGTTGTCCTGAGTACCTTGGATCAGGGTGACATTGGGAAGTTCCGCGAGTTTTTTGGCTCGAGTTGACTTAAGATCGCGAGTCATTACTCTTGCACTGTAGTCTGAACTGGACGAAAGTGCTGTAAGATCGTGAGCCACCCAAGTCTGATATTGCTGTGCAGCAACAGAACCTCATACCTTCGACAACTGGTACTCCCTGAGCACCTGTACCTCCAATGATGAGAATTTCTTTCCTTGGAGCCATGATTTCAGTGTTATTAAAAAATGTGAAGCTGTGCTGGTTTCGTGCTTTCCTGGAATCACAAATGGCCTCGATTCTTGAGACGATACGTATCTATAATGGGCATTGTTTCAATCCCCTGAATAAGTAATCCAAAAAGCACCAGCTAGAATTGGCACAAATTTACGCCCGTAGCAGGGAGATTCTATACCGTTTCCATACCATACTAGAGGTAACTAACAAACCTAAATTGGAGGCTCTCCATTAAATAAGAAATATGGAATAACTCTTAAACTCTTAAACTCATAAGTTATATCAGGCAAGCAGGGTTCCGAGGTACATATTATTAATCAGGGAGAAGAATCACGTACTTAAACGACTAATCAAAAATCGACTTAGCGCGACCCATTATTAAGTCTATTCATGAGATTTTTAGGCGGGTTGGAATACCTCCTAATTATTTGTGCGGCGACAAATGCACATGCGACGAAGCCTAAAAGTCAAAGTCTCCGCAACTCCACAGGCGCGGGTCTGGCAACCTGTTCAGCCAATTGACATCCTACGATGGCTTGGAATCCTCTTTTATATGGCAAATCACCTTGAACCAAACCGTCAAAGCTATTGGCAAGTCTCAGAACAAGGAACAGGCCACCACCTTGGCCAGTGGATGTCACGGATTCGCTGGGAGCAAATCCATCGATTTTTGACCTTTAATCCACAACCAATCACACTAAAAGACTCCTTCTTTACTCGCCTTGAGCCTGTCGCTTCTATCATACGTACCAACTGCCAAAATGCGGTCAAATCGTCTCTATGGGCCGCGGTCGATGAAGCAATTGTGCGCTTTATAGGGCGCTCAAAGCATAAAGTCCAGATACCGTCAAAACCTATTCTTGAGGGCTTTGAAGTCTGGGTATTAGCGCTTCAATACGGCTATATCTGGTCCTGGCACTGGCACTCAAAAAAGTTGAGAGTCGAGACTGAGAAGTTTGTGGGTGGTGAAGATCTGATGGGGGCCCCAAAACTGACTCCAACCGAGGCTGTTTTCCTCTTTTTATGTGTGAGAATAGAGGAGGTTTGACACGGCATCCCGCCGACATGGCCGCAAGGGATTGATCTTACGATCGTATAGCACATTTTTGGGGGAAGGGGGGGGGGGGGGCGAAAAAAAAATTTCAGGGTTCGGTGTGGGTTAATTGGTAGGGGTTTAAATCCCGCGCTCTACCCCTGGCTGAAAAGATTTTACGGGGGGGGGGGGGG
>Ga0105239_10002109_pt1 | contig 25672 bp, 21 predicted proteins | sample KBSC44metaG_FD_92761 | JGI IMG/M metagenome (GOLD analysis project Ga0105239, IMG submission 92761) | Corn rhizosphere microbial communities from Kellogg Biological Station, Michigan, USA - KBS C4-4 metaG | ecosystem: Host-associated > Plants > Roots > Rhizosphere > Soil | place: Michigan, USA...
ATCGAAAAGGTCGCGTGGCCGAGTGGTCAGGCACGGGTCTGCAAAACCTTCTACGGCGGTTCGAATCCGTCCACGACCTCCCATCGGCTATATCCGTGAAGATTTTCATATGGCAAGCAATCGTTAGACGGGGTTGTATCTCTATACGACCCCTTTTTATTTATTTGAGACGCGTCGCCAGATACTTTTTCAGCACGATAGCGTGGTTGTGCTCTTCGTCCTTCGCCGCATACAGCAGCGTGATCGACTTTTCTCCGGCGTGGGCTTCGGCAAAAGATTTCACAGCGTCATTGGCCTTCAGCTCGTCCTTATAGCGTTGCTCAAAATCCGACCACAGCCGCGGCTCGTGACCAAACCACTTCCGCAGATCGGAAGAAGGAGCCAGGTCTTTTGCCCACTCGTCGATATCCGCGGCTTCTTTCTTCATCCCCCTCGGCCAGAGCCGGTCGACGAGCACACGGTAGCCATCAGAGCTGGCCGGCGGCTCGTAGATTCGTTTGATCTGAATGGATGTAGACATATATCTATCGATTTTAGCGAGGATACCAATTCTTCAACCTAACTTCGATATTCTTATTCTTCTCTTCAACCATCTTCTTAAAGCTCGCGACATCGCTGGGGCCGCCCTGACCGCGATAGTGATAGGGGTAAACGATCTTTGGCCTGAAGGCAAGCACCGCGTCAGCGGCTTCGTTGATATCCATGGTATAGGGCAGGTTCATGCATACAAAGGCGATATCGATGTCTTTGAGCGCGCGCATTTCGGGGATACCCTGGGTGTCGCCGGAGATATAGACATTCTTGCCACCGATGCCAAGCACATAGCCGTTGCCCCTACCCTTTGTATGACGGGACTGGGGATCTTCGGGCAGGTTGTACATCGGGAGCGCAGTGATTGAGATATTCAGTTTGGAGACCCTTTCCCCGTTGTTGAGAATAACCAGTTTGTCTTTCAGCGAGTCGGGCATCAGGTCGGCTACCGCCTTAGGCGCCACCAGCAGAGTATTTGCTTGTCTGACTGCGCTGATGGTCTTAAGGTCAAAATGGTCCCCATGAATATCGGTAATGAGAATTACATCAGGCTGCTTTATTCCCGTATAGTTAGCGGCGCCGCCGGTGGGATCAGCATAAATGGTCAGACCCGGCGTGGAAAGCAGCAGGCTGGCATGCACAATTGGCTGTATAGTAAGGGCTCCCAGGGAGGTGGTCACGACATCAGGTGTGACGCGCGCCGGAGTCTGGGCCCGGCCAGAAAATAACAGAGAAATGGACAGGAGTGAAAGTATGACTCTCATATGATTGGTGATTTGGAAACGAAAATTAGGCAACTTCAGCGATATACAAGCAACTGCCCTGCGCAAAATACCGTTTGATCCTTCATTGGACCATGTTCCGCAAAAAGCTCGTTAACCGCCTCCATCCCAAAAGTTGATATCCGGCATCCAATTCTCTCATTCAAAAAACTAACGAGTCATGAAGCACCTCCTCACTGTACCGATCTTGGTGTCCTTGCTGGTATTGTTCAGCTGCAAGAAAGAACACCACAACCCACCTCCTGCTAACGCTACTCCAGACCTGCAGGAGATCGCCGACGGCATGGTCTCACCAGTAGCGCTTGCCGAGCCGCCAGATGGGACAAAACGGCTCTTTGTCGTCGACCAGACGGGAAAGATCTGGATCATCCAAGCAGATGGAACAAGATCCGCTACACCCTTTATCGACCTTTCCAGCAAAATGGTGGCCCTGACCCCAAACTATGACGAACGGGGGTTGCTCGGTCTCGCCTTCCACCCCGATTTCAAGGGCAACGGCAAATTCTACCTGTTCTACTCAGCACCACCACATGCCGGCGGACCCCAGCCGGGCACTTCCTGGAACAACACGGTCCGGGTATCGCAGTTCGTCGCCACCGCGGGAGCCAATACTGCCGATCTGGCCACGGAAAAGACGGTCCTGGAAGTCGATCACCCCCAATTCAACCACAACGGAGGCACCATCGCCTTTGGTGCGGACGGCTATCTTTATATATCCATCGGGGACGGGGGTGGCGCGGATGATGTCGGACCCGGGCACGTCCCCGACTGGTATGCCGTCAATGCAGGCGGTAACGGACAGGACATCTATGCCAACCTGCTCGGCAATATCCTGAGGATCGACGTCAACAGCGGCGAACCATACAGCATACCGGGCGACAACCCCTTCGCAGGCACTTCCGCCAAACAGGAGATATATGCCTATGGCTTCAGGAACCCGTATCGCTTCTCGTTTGACATGGGCGGCACACACCAGCTGTTCGCCGGCGATGCGGGGCAGTCGTTGTACGAAGAGATCGACCTCGTGACAAAGGGGGGCAACTATGGGTGGAACGTAAAGGAGGGCAGCCACTGTTTTGACACCGACAGCGACCTCCTGGAAAGACCGAGCTGTCCGGCTATGGATTCCGCCGGCAAGCCGCTGATCAACCCGATCATCGAGCTGATCAATACGGCCAATCCCAAGGGCGGTGGCGTAGCCGTCACGATCGTCGGCGGGAATGTATACCGGGGCAGCCTCCTACCCTCCTGGAAGGGCCGTTATATCTTCGGCATCTTCTCCCAGGACGGCAAACCCAACGGCAAGCTCTATATAGCCGACGGCAATCCCTCCGGGATCTGGAGCAATACCGTACTCAGCCTCAAAAGCTTTCCGACCGACCTCGGCCAGTACGTAAAAAGCATCGGACAGGACCAGAGCGGGGAAATATACGTGCTCACTTCCGGCCAGCTGGGGCCACAGGGCGCCACAGGAAAAGTCTACAAGCTGATCGCTGTAAAATGAATTATTTAAAAGAAAAAAGATATTTTTTCTTCGATCGGGGTTTATCTTAGGCATATGCCTGGAGTCAAAAAGCAGCTCAGACGCGGTCTACGCTATTTCACCCTGATCTGCCTGCTCGTCTTTTGTATATACGCAGGGCAGTTTCTTCCAATCATCACCGGCCAGGTCGCCAAGACCATGTGTTCCGGAATATTCATCTCCCGGCGCAGTCCGGCAGCGATCGATAAAGAGGATTTTAGCTTTCCATTCAGCTGGGTATCCTACCGGGTCGATCTTGCCGACAGCTCGGTGTCCACTTCTTTCTGGGGGATGGCAGGACGAAAGGCAATATTTCGTAACCGACTGGGCGCAACGCTGTTAAGTGAAATTACTGAAGCACAACTGCAGCGCCAGACCTTTGTTTTGGCGCGGCCCGCACCCTTCAGCCAGGATACCGTCGACTGGCCGATGGGTGATCGTACCCGGGCTACACCGGTATTGGGGGTAAACCAGCAAGCGCTGGCAAACGTGATCCGGGAGGCTTTTAAAGCCGAAAGGGGTACCAGGGCGCTGTTGATCGTATACAAAGGACAGATCATCGCAGAACGGTATACACCTGGTTTCTCTGCCCAGATGCCCCTCATAGGCTGGTCGATGACCAAGAGTATCTTCAATGCCGTGGCAGGTACACTGGTGCGGGAGGGGCGGCTGGATACCGCTGCCCCGGCGTCTATGCCCGGCTGGGAGAAAGACGGCCGGAAGGATATCACGATCGCGCAGCTGATGCAGATGACCAGCGGGCTCCACTTCTTCTGGTTTCCTCTGGGCCCGAGCGATGTGACCAACATGCTTTTTAAGGCCCGGGATATGGGTGCATTTGCAGCCCGCGAACCTTTGCGCCACCCTCCCGGTACCGTCTGGAATTATTCTGACGGCAACGCCAATATCCTGTCAGGTGTCATACGAAGGAAATTGGGCGACAGCCTCTACTACCGCTGGCCATACGAACAGCTTTTATATAAAATAGGAATGTTCCATACGGTGCTGGAGCCGGATGCCGCAGGCAATTTCGTCGCATCCTCCTATTGCTATGCGACGGCGCGGGACTGGGCCCGGTTTGGCTTATTGTACCTGAACGACGGGGTCTGGAATGGACAGCGGCTCCTTCCCCCGGGATGGGTGCGTTGGTCGACTACCCACAACAAGACAAAATGGGGCTATGGCGCTCTGTGGTGGACGGACGAGGACTGGTTTGCCTGCGAAGGATACGACGGCCAATATGTCTACGTGGTGCCCTCCAAGCAGCTGGTGATCGTCCGGCTAAGCCTGGAAAAGAGCTTCTGGCAACCTGGGATACTGGTAAAAGCAGCGATGGAAGCCGTACAATAGAGATATTTGTAAAAATTGTCCGGAAGCCTGTAACCATTTTCTTCTTTTGAAGTAATCATAATAGAAACCATTCAATTTTTATCCTGGTGCCGGAACTATCTGACGAAAAAATAATGCTGCTGGTAAAAGACGGTCATCTGTCAGAGCTGACAGAGCTCTTCGATCGGTACCAGGTGCCACTGTACAATTTTTTCCTCCGGCTGACCCTTGACAAAGCGACCAGCGAAGACCTGACCCAGAACCTGTTCTACCGGGTGATCCGTTACCGGCAGAGCTACCAGGCGGCGCAGGGCACGTTCAGGACATGGCTCTACCGGATGGCGCGGAATATCTATGCCGACTTTTACAGACAACGGCAGAAAGAACCGGGGCAGCTGAGGGATACCGAGAACGAAGAGCTCGCCGACCAAAGCGCCGGTTACAGCGAGGCCGACTACCGGCGGCTGGACGACGCACTGGCCCTTTTGCCGCCCGACCAGCGCGAGATACTGGTCCTGAGCCGGTACCAGGGATTGAAATACGAAGAGATATCAAAAATAAAAGACCTCTCGGTGGGGGCTATCAAGGTCCAGGTCTTCCGGGCGATCCGCCAGCTGAGAAGTCTTTATTTCAAACAGTCATAGATTATGCATTGTAAAGAGATACAAGCCGTATTGATCGAATATCTTGACCAGTCGTTGGACATGAGGGTCGCTGCTGTGGTGAAAAAGCACCTCGATTCCTGCGACGCCTGTCGGCAGGAAGCCGACGAGATGCAGCAGCTGTTGCTGGCGATGAAGAACACGGCAATGCAGCAGCCCGGTCAGTCGCTGCGGGACAATTTCCAGACCCTGCTGCAGTCGGAGATGAATATGGTGTCCATGAGCCACCTTCTGGAAGACGAAGAGAACGAAAAACTGGCAGCGCCGGCACGCAAAACGGGCAGGGTCGCAGCCCTACCCCGACTGGTCTGGCAGGCAGCGGCAGCCATCGTCCTGCTGCTCGGCGGAGCTTGGGCCGGAGCAGCGCTCCAGCATAAAAAAGACAGCCAGCCGAACGAGATGGCGGGTCTGCAAAAAGAGGTAAAGGAGATGAAGGAAATGCTGCTGTTCTCGCTGATCGACGACGAGTCCGCCAGCCAGCGGATAAAAGCCGTCAGCTATGCCGAAGAGCTATCCAACCCCGATGAACCCGTCATCAACGCGCTGATCAACTCGCTGAATAACGACAAGAATGCCAATGTCCGGCTGGCAGCCCTCTATTCCCTGGCGCGCTGGGCAGACAGACCGACAGTCCGGGATTCGCTGGTGCTTTCGCTGGGCAGACAGACCGAACCGATCGTCCAGATCGTGCTGATCAATCTGCTGGCAGAAAAAAGAGAGAGCCGGGCCATTCCACCGATAAAAGCCATCCTTTCCAATGACAAGGCCCTGAAGGAAGTGAAGGAAGCCGCGCAGAAAGGCCTGAGAGTATTGTAATCACTATCTATTCATACACCCCGATGCTTGTTCAGGTAATACCGGTTTACCTGCCAGCCATCCCTTGCAAAAAACGAAAAACATGAAAAAAATGAAGTATATCCTTTCCCTGATCGTATTGGCCGCAGCCGTCCAATGGGCGTCTGCGCAGGAGCTGAAAGTCGCTGTTGAAAATAACAAAGAGGCGAAGCTGACCATTACCAATTTTACCGGAGACCTGCCCATCGAGGGCTATAGCGGCAACGAGATCATCGTCACCGTCTCCCACGGCCATTTTGAAGCACCTGAAAAGGCCAAGGGGTTAAAACCCGTCTATGGCGGAGGGGTGGACAACACCGGTATCGGCCTCGCCATGGAGAAGAACGGCAATTCGGTTACCCTGAACTGCCTGTTGCCCTTCGGCCAGGACGTCGGCTACCGGCTGAAAGTACCTGAGAACATCGCCCTGAAGATCGAGCGGGACTGTCCCCGGGGCGGTGAGACGACCATTTCGAATATCAAGAACGAGATCGAGCTCAAAAGCTGCCAGGAAGTCAATCTCAAGAACGTGACGGGTCCGCTCGTTATCAATACGATCAGCGGCGGCATCAGCGTCGTCTTCACCGAGATATCGAAAGACAAGCCCATTTCGCTGGCCGCGGTCAGCGGGGACGTCGACGTCACCCTGCCGGCCAAATCAGCCGTCGACCTCGAACTGTCCACTATTTCGGGCAATATGTATTCCGACTTCGACCTCTCCTCGACCTATAAGGACATGCGCCGGGTCGGCGGAGGGAGCATCAAGACCCAACTCAACGGTGGCGGCACCAGCCTCAAGCTGCGCGCTATAAGCGGCAATATTTACCTGAGAAAAGGGTAACCCGACATGGGTTGGTCCATCCAACCAGCTGATCACTAACCATCAAATCAATCGATCATGAAACCGACCATTACGACTTTTAACACACAGGAAGACGGCCTGCGAGGTTCCGTCCGTCCACTGCAAAATAATTATCTCCGGACGAAAAATAGCATCCTCCTCTTTTTGCTCTGTCTCGGTCTGCTGCCCGCAGGAGCACAAAAGATCGTCGAAAAGCATATCGACTTTGCGCCCAGCGGCTACGTGCGGATGAACTTCCAGATATCCGATTCCATCCGGATCATCACCTGGAAGAAGAATGAGGTCTATATCAAGAGCAGCATCAATGTCAACGACAACCAGAACAACGACGACTACAAGATGGTCTTCGGCGAGTCGGGCAACACCATCAATGTCTCGGCCAAGCTGGAGCTGCCCAAGGGCGCCTGCTGCGGCGGGAAGAAAGACTCCTCCGGTAAGGTCATCCATAGCGGCGGAACGACAGTATCCGGAGACAACGACTGCTGCTGTTGCTGCAACTGCCACAGCCAGATCTTCCACGAGGTCTATGTCCCTGAGAATGCCGACTTCTCAGTAGAAACGATCAACGGCAATATCACCATCACGGGTAACACCGCCGAGATCAGGGCCAAAAGCATCAGCGGCTATATTGACCTGGCCATCGCTCCGCAGCGCAAGGCCGATCTGAAGATGCGGACCATCAGCGGCACGATGTATTCGAATATCGAGCTGACCTCGACCAGCCGGCGGATCAAGCAGGTAGGCGGTGGAACGGTGACTGCGCAGCTCAATGGCGGCGGAGGAAAGGAGATCGACCTGGAAACTATCAGCGGGAATATTTTTTTCCGTAAAGAAGGTTGAATAGTTGAGAACTGGACTCCGTCCAGTTCGATTGAATCGGTTTTCGTAAAAATGTACGAGCCCGCTGTCCAGCGGGCTCATTGCTTTACAAACACGATCTGCCGGTCGCCTTCCCGGTGAACAAGATTGAAAAAGCGTGCCAGCCGCGGCCAGGCCGTGGCGTCATACAGGCCCTTGTTCTGCCGAAAGAAGCAGCTCATCGTCAACATTCCATCGGTATAGCTGCAGCGGAGCCGATAGCTGCCGCAGGGGCAGGAGTACGAAGCATTGAACGGCGTTCCCTCGAGCTGGTAACCGGCGGGCAGCTGCAGCACAAGCGAATCCTTCTCCTCAAAGGACCTGGACAGTTCGAAAGGCCGGGCGTGTGTCTCGTCCTTGACTCCCGTCATCCGCCGAAAAAAATAGCCGGGTGTGAAGATCAGCCGGTTGCCGCTGATCGTTGCAAAACGTCCGGCGGACAGCCCTATATTTTCGCGGATCGACGGAATGGCCGGGATAGCCGAAGAGTCGCAGCTGTAAGACCAGTCGTTGATCTTTTCATTGGGTATGCCCATTTCCTCTACCCTTGCCCTGACCAGGTCTTTCCGCGTAAGTTCGTCGATCCTCCACTGCAGAAGGTCCTGCTCAAGTCCCGAATAGTCGCATACCAGGCTGGCCTCCAGGTCGCCTTCGGCGCTGATGCTGCCCTTCACGAGGCGCGAAAGACGATTCTCTTTTATCCCATATGCCGGCGTATGGACGAGATGGCTGCCGGCCGCGTCGATCAGCAGGGCGTCGCGGTCTGAAGTGAAGCTGCCGAGATAACCCGGCGCCAGCGTCGGGCTCGTGCATTCCAGCCAGACCGAATCCTTACCCGCGAAGGCTACGGCAATGGCGTGGTTGAACTGGGCGCAGGCAAAGCCCGTGTCAAGGGCTGGCGCATTGCCTCCCCCTATCAGGACGCTCGACGCCCGGATGCCGGCCTCTTTCAGCAGGGCCACCATATAATTGGACAGGGCCTTGCAGTCGCCATATCGTTTCGCATATACATACCCGGCGTCGAAGGGCTGCCAGCCGCCGATGCCCAGCTCGATGCCGACATAGTGGGTGTTGTGCTGTAAGTAGCGATAGAGAATGGCGATCTTCTGACGGTCATCCGTAAGGCCGTCCGTCAATTCATGAACCTTTGCCTTGGCCTCCGGCGGCAGCTGGTCGCGCCCCTGGTAGAGGTAATTAACGAATTTGCCTATGTCGTTCCATTCCCTCAGACTTCCCTTGTACCCCTGCAGCTCGAAATCACCGGGTACCAGCCTGACGTGCGTCTCGAGGCGGGTCCAGTCCGGCTCTAACTGTTCTTCTGCCATTGCAGGCCGGTTGCTGACCTGCCAGGTATAGGTCTTTTCGCCTTTTTCTTCGGAAACGGCCGTTTCGCCCGGATAGTCGTAGTTCCTGTACCGGAGGGGATAGCCCGACGGCGCTTTGATCACCAGGCTGCACTGCTCGACCGCCACATTCCTTGCCAGCTGTGGCTGCCACTCGGGAAGCATGAATAGACCATTCATCTCGGTCTCTTCTTCATAGCTTATCGTATAGGGATAGCTGCGATAGCCAAAAGAATAGACCTTTACCCGCATATCGGTCATTAGGATACCCGATCCGTCAGTGTTCCAGTCCTGCATATCGCCCTTCTTTATCTTCTTCACCTGTTTGCCGGCCGCATCGTACAGTATCCCCGTTGCGCTGACCAGGTCATGAAATTTATCGTAGAAAGTGTGTACGTTGCCATAGCTGTCGCCCCGGCTGTTCAGGATAGTGTATACATAGCGGTGGTGGACTTTTCCCCTGCGAGGAGAAAGTATCTCGATCTCCAGCTGATTGCTGCGCACCACCATCACGGCGTTCTTCGTCAGCGAGTCGGGAATGGACGCCACCGCCTGGCTCCGTCCGGCCACCCAGAGAAGATTGAGCAGCGCCAGGAGACCGAACCTGTGGAAGTTGACGACCTGCCTCATTGCTCTGTCTTTTTAAAAATGATGGGTTCTTTTTCCTTACCCGAGATCATCGAAAAGAAATTGCGGAGGCCGCTGTATTCGTCTACGGGGAAGACCGCTTTCTTCAGCTGCAGCAGTATCCGGAGATTAACCAAGCGGTCGTCTGCACTGATATTGTATTCAAAAAAGCCGGCACTGTCGGACAACATTATCCGCTGCGGCTTCGGTAGCTGCTCGACCGTATAGCCCTTCGGTATCTCCATAGTAAGGACATATACGTTGTCGATGCGGTAGTTCATTTCCACGGGATAGTGCCGCTCTTCGGAAGTGAAAGGACTGCTGGTGAACCGCTCGTGCAGGATGGGATTAAAATAGAGCCTTTTTTGTGAAAAATTATATTTCATATTGTAGTGCCAGGTGACCGGGACCTCGGGCGTATCGAGGGAGTCGAAGGCCGCCGCGCCCATCTGCTTGTCGCCGGGCAGGGACTTTTTGATATTGTCAAAAAAATCCTCCGGGTGAATGTGTTTCAGCTGGTTGCGCAGGCCCATGGACTCAACGAGGCCCGCAGTGCGGGAATAAGTGCCGGCATAGCCGCTATCCGTATTGGCGAGCACCACCAGGGTCCGGCGGCTTTCCTTTATCGAATCGGCCATGAGGGGAATGCGGTCGTGCGTGGAGTCGATGGCGCGGGCCCAGCCGTTGTAGCAGAGCTCGGGCAGCTGGTTAAAGCCGACATAGGGCTTGGAGGCGTCCAGCAGATAATTCTTACCGCCCAGGCGGACCCGGGTGATGACATAGTTGTATTCGTTCAGCAGCGGGTATCCGTCGTGGGCATAGCCGTTGGCGCGGCTGCTGAGGATGACCGGCGAGGCGTCCAGTCCCTCGTGTTTGCAAATTGCGGTCAGCAGCAGATTGATATCGGCGACGCAGCCGCCTTTCTTCTCTTCCCAGGTCTGCCTGATAGGCTGCGAGACGTAGATGCGTTCGAGATTCGCGCAGGTAAAATGGTCCCGGACATAGGAATAAACTCGTTGCAGCCGCTCTTCGGGTGAGGACGAGCCGGCGGTGATCTTCTTTATCTCGTCGTCGAGCCACCGGTTGTGGTCGTCCAGCGCAGCGCCGAAATGGTCGTTCTTCAGCAGCTCGTGCGTGACCTGGGGCCAGGTCGTCGAGAAGGTCTCGGTGTACCCATTGGCGCGCCGGGCGGCAGAGAGCTGAAATTCGATCTTGCTCATGTGGTTCTTCAGCGTCGTCGTATACGGCTCAGTTCTCTCCAGCGGCGGCACGTCGGCCTGCGCCCAGACATGACGGATGGTCTGGTTGGCGTAGTAGGTCCGGTCGGAAACGCCATAGTTGAGACCAGGCGAATTGGCGTCGTAGGTGATCACGGTATCGATCGCGAATTTCTGGTAGCCCTGCGTCATGACAGCGTAGTCGAAAAGGCGGGGAACGGTAATATCGAATTCGCTCCACAGCTCAGGGTAGCTGCCCTGAAAGCTCCATGGCGGGATAAAGCCGATATTCGGGAAGACGAACGTATAGCTGTATTCGATGATCGAGCCCTCTTTAACATTGGGGAAGGCGATCTTCTGCAGGTCGTAGTTGGTGTTCTTATCCTTGAAGATATTGCTCTTGTCAAGGTTGGTGGCGACGACGTTGCCGTTCTCCAGGTTATAGGTCGCGCCCTTGATGTCTTCGAGCATTGCGTCGCTCTTGCGGTATTTGGACAAAGTGAACGTCGACAGGCTGAGGGCGCTCTTGTGCAGGATGAGTAGGCGCACGTGTCTCCTGAAGACAACGCTGAAGACGCCGGTCGAGCTATAGCCCTGTTCAAAAGTTACGACTCCTTTGTCGAACAGATAGACAGCTCGGGGGGTACTATCCCCGCTGATGTGCGGTGTAAAGCTTTCCGGAGTGACCACTCCAAAGGTCATATCGGGTCGGCTGGATTGGGCCAGAATGTCAACGGCAGATAAGAATAAGGAGAGGAATAAAAAGATGCACCTCATTGGATATAAATTCTGAATGAAAATAGGGAAAATCCTGAGGCCCTTTCGTTAACGGCCATTAACAAAAGGCTGCGCCCTTTGGGCGTCCGGCCGTATCTTTACACGATGGATTATTTCGCAAAATTGACCGACCAGTTGAAAACAGAGCAGGCAGAAGACCGGAGGCTTTACCGCGAGATGGCGGAAACAGCCTCGGTCAACGTGCGTCGGGAGGCGGGGCTGGCCTGGTATCCCGTCGCGATCCGGGATACAGAGATCACCTGGGGTGACTATCTGACGGTGGAGGTAGAACGAACGACGAACCTGGATATCGCCCACCAGCTGCGTTTTGGCGCCGCAGCGGCCCTTTTTTCCAACCACGATGCACAGAACGACCGGGTCGAAGGGACCATTTCCTTTCAGGGCGGCAACCGGCTCAGGATAACGCTGCGTACGGACGAACTGCCCGAATGGGCGCGCAATGGGAAATTAGGGATCGATCTGCTGTTCGACGACAACAGCTACAGTGAAATGTTCTCGGCGCTGCGGCAGGCGGCGGCGGTGATGGATAAAAAAGAAGAGGGACGGCTCGTGCGGGTGCTGACGGGTCAACAAAAGCCGGAATTTGGGGAAAGGTCCTGGGTCTCCGCCTCCGTTGGATCTGGCCCTTCCGGCTCCCCGACCGGCGAGCTCCCGCTGAACCCTTCCCAGCAGGCGGCCGTCGCCAATATACTCGCGGCCAACGACCTGGCCATTGTCCATGGTCCCCCCGGTACGGGAAAAACGACGACCCTGATACAAGCCATTAAGACCATAGTCCGGCGGGATGGTGAAAAGGTCCTGGTGGTAGCGCCAAGCAATACTGCGGTAGACCTGCTGAGCGAAAAATTGGCGGAGCAGGGCCTCAACGTACTGCGAATCGGCAATCCGGCCAGGGTGTCCGACCGGCTGCAGTCGCTGACGCTGGACGAGAAGATGGCGGCGCACAGCAGCATCAAAGAGATCAAAAAGCTAAAGAAGAAGGCCAGTGAGTTCAAGGACATGGCCCATAAATACAAACGCAACTTTGGGAAAGCGGAAAGAGACCAGCGGAAGGCTTTGTTCGACGAAGCCCGCAATGTGATGAAGGAAGTTGAGCGGCTGGAGCAATTTATTCTCGACGACGTCCTGTCCAAAGCGCAGGTGGTCACCGCCACACTGGTCGGCGCCAATCACTATACTGTCAAAAACCTGCGCTATCAGACGGCGGTGATCGACGAGGCTGGTCAGGCGCTCGAGCCGGCCTGCTGGATACCTATCCTGAAAGCGCAGCGGGTGATACTGGCAGGCGATCACTGTCAGCTGCCGCCGACAGTAAAATCGGCGGAGGCGGCAGCGCTAAACATCACCCTGCTGGAAAAGAACGTGGTCCTGCACCCTGAGGCGGTAACGCTGCTGGACGAGCAGTATCGAATGAACACCAGGATCATGGGCTATTCTTCGGAGGTCTTCTATGAAAGCCGGCTGAAAGCGCACGCCTCTGTAGCCGGCCACACGCTCTTCGAAGGCGACAAGCCGCTGGCCTTTATCGACACGGCGGGCTGTGGCTATGACGAACAGCCGGAGGGGACGGGATTGGTCAATCCCGAAGAAGCCGCTTTTCTGATCAAGCACGCGACACATACGGCGGAGGAGCTCGAGGCGCGTAGTGGGGCTTTGCACTTCCCTTCCATGGCCATCATCTCCCCCTATCGCAACCAGGTGCATTTGCTGCAGCAGCTGCTGGAGCATTCGGCCGTTCTGCGACGGCATTCGGACAGGATCTCTGTCAATACGATCGATAGTTTTCAGGGGCAGGAGCGGGATATTGTCTATATCGGTATGACCCGCAGCAATACGGACAACAAAATTGGGTTTCTGTCGGACATCCGGCGCATGAACGTGGCGATGACCAGGGCGCGCAAGAAGCTGGTGGTCATAGGAGACAGCGCTACCCTGTCGCGATTGCCCTTCTATGGCGGGTTTATCACATACGCAGAGCAGCACGAAGCCTATCAGAGCGCGTGGGAGTTTGTTGAGCTATAATCCTTCGATCACATCTATACCATTGCATTCTGTCTGGCCATTCTCTGCTGGTCGGTCAGCATATTGTATAGCAGAAGGCTGTCTGCATGGGTCGGCTGGACCGGATCAGCAGTGGTTGCGGTCATTGCGGGCTTTATATCGTGGGAGTTGCGGCCAATAGCCTCGAAGGCTTTCGGATCTTTATGTCGGGTTTATTGATGTGGATACTATTGACCGGCTGGGTTCTGAGCAAAAGCCAGCTCTCTTAGACTGTTGCCCCATTCGGACATACTCTGCAGCAGCGGCGTTGCAGACATGCCCAGCTGGGTTAACTCGTACTCCACGCGTTGCGGTACCTCGGCGTAGACCGTCCTTTTGACGAGACCATCTTTCTCGAGCTCGCGCAGCTGCGCTGCCAGCATCCTTTCCGATATGCCGGGAATGCTTTTCAGCAACTGGTTATAGCGCATCGCACCCTCGAGCAAAGAGAAGAGGATTGTGGGTTTCCAGCGTCCGCCGATGAGTGTCAGCGCATATACGACACCGCAGTTGCGGATAAGACCGGCTTCGTTGATGGCGTTGGTCGAGGTCAGCTTTCTCATACTTACTTTTTTGTCAGCCCCTTACAATTCGTGCGGGCATTGGTCGCCGATGTTCGCTGGTCTAGCTTTGCCCTATGAAAAATTTACAAAGCCAAACAGCAGTAGTGACGGGTGGCAGCCGGGGCATCGGGGCTGCCATCGCCAAAATGCTCGCCCTTCAAGGTGCGAATGTCGAAATTACTTATCACAATTCGGAAGCTAAAGCACTATCGGTTGTAAAGCAGATCGAAGATACTGGTGTCAAAGCGCTGGCCATTATGGCAGACAGCGCCGACCCGAAAGCGATACGCCGCGCCATCGACGAAGCAGCACGTATATTCGGACGACTGGATATCCTGGTGAACAATGCCGGTATGGGACTCTTCAACGATATCGCTGCGTTTACCGACGAAGACTTCGACCGGATCATGGCGGTCAATGTCCGGGCGGTCTTTGCCGGCAGCCAGGCAGCCCTGCCCTATCTGGGTGCAGGCGGACGGATCATCACCATCGGCAGCTGTCTGGCAGAGCGGGTAGCGAAATCGGGCGCCGCACTATATGCGATGAGCAAATCGGCGTTGATTGGGCTGACCAAGGGGATGGCGAGAGACCTGGGGGCTCGGGGGATTACGGTGAACCTGGTGCATCCGGGACCGGTAGACACGGACATGAACCCTGCCGATGGTCCGTCTTCCGATGACCAGCGTTCAAGGATGGCGATACCGGCATATGGTAAGGCGGAAGATATTGCCGGTCTTGTCGCCTACCTGGCCGGGCCGGAGAGCGGCTATATTACCGGTGCGGGATTTGCCGCCGATGGCGGGACGAATATTTAACGTCATTTCCCTGCCGGTGCAGCGCTCAGTCTGAACGCGCCGATCTTTGTCGAATAGTTCTTAGCGCCCTGCTTCAGATAGTCGCCCACATACCAGAAGGTCTCGTCGTCGGAGGGGTCCAGGGCCGTGTAGGTGTAGTCTTCCCAGCGCAGGGTGTTGGTCTGCGCCCCCTGACCTTCTGCGAATACCCCTTCGCTGAAGCTCATGACGCCTAAGGAGTCGCCCGCCAGCCTGCCTGTAAAACGCTGACCGGCAAATTGCTTGTCTCCTCCATAGGAATAACCGATGCCGATATTGCCGGACTTGTCGATGGCGAGGCCCGGCAGCCAGCGCCAGTCGCCTCCGGGAGCATAAGTCCCCTGCTGATAAAGGGCAGGACGGCGATGGCGGCCCAGCCGAAACTCATACCATCTTACTCCGCTGCCGCCGGCCGCGGTCTTTACCGAATGGACAACGGCCAGCGATTCCTGTTTGCCCAGTCGGCGGTATACCAGTCTACCGAGCAGCTTGTCCCCCTGGGTATCCAGTAACATATCCGAGCCGGGCTGCGGAACAGACTTTTTCAGCTGGCCGTCGCCGGCATAGTGATAGGGTGCTACCGCAACTTTAAAGGGACCGCTGATCTTCGTTCGTGTCGTATCCTTCCAGTCGACCTGGAAGGTCCAGAAGTAGATGCCGTCGTCTTCGAACTTATTCTGCAGCTGAGTTCCGCCATTGGCGACCATGATATTCGGTGCTCCTTTTGGCGGGAGCTGCTGACCTTCTACGTCCGAGTTCAGCAGGAAATTGACGCCATTCAGTAAAAAGCCCTGTTCGGTGGCGGGCTCGCCCTTCAGCATTTTCTCGCGGTCGACGACGAATGCCTGTCGCTGGTTGAGGTTGTCGCTGGTGCTGCTGGTGGTGTAGTACCCGTCGGGCCAGACGGTGGGCCGGGGATAGTCGGGGAACAGCGGCCGGTCGAACTCATAGCGATAATAAGGGCCCATCGGGTCGGGTCCGGTGCTGATCGCATAGCACATGCAGTAGGTACCGGTGGTATCTGTTCTTGTCCGCACGCGGGGGCCGCCGCCTGGCTGGGGTTCCTGCGCATAGGTCGGTCCCGGCTGGTACAGCATTACTGCGGGGCCTGGCTGGGGTGTATAAGGAACGCCGCCGTGGGTAGAGTCCTTTTCCTCGGTGCGGGGAATGCCTCTTCGGAACGTTGGCATTACGATGAGCCAGCGGTTGGCCAGCTGATCATAACGCACTACGGCGTCACCGTTGTTCATCCGCTCGCAGGGGCCGCCAAAACCGCGAAACACATTACGCGTCTCGCCGGGTCCATACAGGATGCGGCCGGTGCTGTCGAACCGTCGCCCTTTCTTGGTGAAGATCGCCATCCGGGAATTGACGATCTGAACGATATGGTCGGGACCAACGGCCAGTGCGTTGTCGGAAGGATTGCGATAGTAGGCCGTTCCCTGGGGGCCGCTAAAGCCATCGCCCAGGCCGTCAAAGCTGGCGACCAGCTGTGGCGCGGGGCGGGAGCCTTGCGTGGTCTGTTCGATGGATTGCTGCGCGAATGCCGGCGTTACGGCGACGACGGCGAGGGGAAGAAGAAGGAGCCTTTTCATACTAAAGACGTTAAGTTGAGTTGTCTTATGCGACTCCTAAATTTCCCATAATTGGGCTAAAGGCTGTTTTCAAATTTTACCAATCACAGCCTGAAAATTAACCAATAGAGGTCCTACCCAATTTCCTTTCCCGGAGTCAATCTAAAACTCTACCCCAACCCCCACGCGCAGCGTCCGGTCAGTATACTCATAGGATTGTGTATCGGAAGTGATCGTACATGCCGGATAATCGTAGCATCCGCCTTTGGTCGTCTGGCGCTCGCTTAACTTCTTCATGCCGTAGGTGGCGGAGAACAGCAACGCCTTGCGGCTTGCCTCGGAGAACCGCCATCTGTAGCCCAGACCGGTACTCCAGTAGGGACCGGCGCGGAAGGTGCTGGTCATGTCCAGGTAAGGGAGGGGCTTTCTTTTATACGAGGGCAGATCGACGCCGCCGTCCAGGATGAGGAAGAGCCCGCTCCGTTTGTCGAAGAGCAGGTCTCGTGTCAAGGATAGAAAAAGAGGGATGTTTCTATAACGGTAATAGTCAAGGCCTGCGCCCAGCCCCACGAACCAGGGACCCCGGCTCAGGCCGTTGACGGTCTGTCCCTGGCCGTAGCTGCCCATTTCGCCGATGGAAAGGCCGGCATAGTTGTCGCTCCGGAATCGCCATGCGTGCTGCCCGAAACAGGCAGTCACGCACAGGACGCATAAAAGGCCTGTTAGAATTTGTTTTGTCATTGCTGGTTTTGGCTGATGGACAGGTGGCTTAGCGCGACGATATGGGAAGGATCGCTGTAATCGTACTGGTCGAGACCCGTGGGGCTCGCGACGAGCAGCACGTGGTTGGAGGCGATGACGTCATAGGCGCCGGTGACGGGGATGGTGGTCAGCTGCTTCAGATTGGAAGGATCAGAAGCATCGAAGACCTTGACGTCGGGTCCGTCGCAGATGAACAGCACCGACCCGTCCTTGCCAAGGCCGGATGGGTTGGTCATGGGATAGGTTTTGAGCATGGAGACCTGGGTAAGGTCCTGGGCGTTGAGGATGTCCAGCTCGTTGGCAGCGCTGCCGCACATGGTGCCCGAACGAAGGGTGACATAGGCGTAGTTCTGGTCGGCGATCACCGGATCGCAGGCCCTGCCGTGCTGAAACTGGCCTATGCTGGCGGGTTTGGCCGGGTTATCCAACGAAAAGATATATACGCCTTCTTTAGAACCAAGGAGCAGCCGGTTCCGGATTGGGAAGATCGTTTCTATGTCGTACCCGGCGGCGATAATCGAAGACAAAGCGAGCTTCGAAGGATCGCTCACATTGATAGTGTTCAGCGAATGCGGCTCGGGTATCACATAGAGATAGTCTCCGACCAGTGTCATAGTGGCGGTGGATCCGGCTGTACCCGTTGAGGCAAGGCTGGAGGCCGCTGCCGCAGAAGCACTTGCGCTAAGAGTGTAGTAAGGTGCACCGGGGACGCCATAATATATCTGCGGACCTGTTCGGGTCTCCACGTCAACCGTCGTGTCTTTTTTTGTCCAGCCCGTGATCACGTTATCATTCAGTGAAAAATTGCGGGAAGGGATGGCATTCAACAGCGTATCGATGACCTTCACCTGTCGGACATTGGAGATATCGATCGCCAGAAGGTCGCCGTACATATCGGCAAAAAGGATATTCCCGCGGATGCCTATATTCTGATTGCCGGGAATATTCAGGAAAGCCGTCTGTACCGGATGGGCTGGATCGCTATTGTCGATGACATGGATGCCGATATCGGGTTCATTCAGATAGATATAGGAGTCCTTGATGTAGATCTGACCTGCCTTTGCAAGGGCATGGCCCGGGTCTCCGTTGATCGAAGCCATGACGGTAGTTTTCTTCGTATACGTCGGGATGTAGAGCGTATACGATTTCTTTACTTTATCTTTCAGACAACCGGGGAGTAAAATTCCCCCTAATGCCACGACAATGCCGATGGCGAGCAAGCCAATTTTGTTTCTCATGATCAGGTTTTATCTCCACCTGACAAAGGAACCGGACCGACCGTTGCACGCTGTTCACGCAAAAACGATCACCGACCGTCCGCCCTCCGGATCATCCAGCAGTCTCGCCTCAATGTCAAACACTTCGCGGATGAGCCCGCCCGTCACAATATCCGGCGTTCCTTCCGCCATCACCCGCCCCTGTCGCATAAACACGATGCGGTCGGCATATTGAAGCGCCAGATTGAGGTCGTGCAGCACGGCGACAAGGACGATGTTCTCTTTGACCAGCGAACGCGCCAGGCGGAGAAACTGATGCTGATAGTGGATATCCAGGCTGGAAACCGGCTCGTCAAGAAAAAGATACCGCCCGCCGTCGTGCGGCGCCTCCCAGACCTGTGCAAGGGCGCGGGCAAACTGGACCCGCTGCCGCTCGCCCCCCGAAAGAGTGAGATAGTCGCGATCGCCGAGCCCATCGATCGAAAGCAGCCGCTTCACCTCCTCACAAATGGACTTGTCATGCGCAGACGGGCGAAAGGAAAAATGCGGATACCGTCCCATCATGACGATCTCGTCCACGCTCAGCGGGAAATGCAGCTCCGGCAGCTGGGTCATGACGGCGCGGCGCCGGGCAAGGTCGATGCGGTCAAAATGACCCAGGCTCAGACCATCGTAGGTTACGTGACCGGCAGCCGGCGTCCACTCTCCGCTGAAGGCTTTCAAAAAGGTCGATTTGCCGGAGCCGTTCGGGCCGACAATTACGTGCAGGCGGCCGGGAACAAAAGAGATGGAGATGCCGTCGACGATCGCCCGGCCTCCGATGCGACAAACAAGGTTCTCGATACTAAGCATAAAACCCTCCTTTCTGCTGCCGACGTCCGGCGCGGATCAATAGAAAAAGAAAGACCGGCGCGCCGGAGAAGGCGGTGATCACGCCGATGGGGAATTCGGAAGGGGCCACGATGACGCGGGCCAGCATGTCCGCGACATTCAGCAGGATGGCGCCCAACAGGGCCGAGCCGATGATCAGCCAGCGATTGTCCGAGCTCTTCAGCAGCCGCAGGATATGCGGGACGACGAGCCCTACGAACGAGATCACGCCCACCACCGACGTAGCTACCGCCACCAGGAAAGTGTTCAGCAGGAGTATCCGCGTCTTGAGGCGCTGGGTGTTGACGCCAAGGTAGCCGGCTTCCGTCTCGCCCAGCAGCAACGCGTTGAGCGCCCGGGAATACCGAAGCGAAAGCCCAATGCCCGTGAGGGACGAGAAAGCCACAATACCGGTATTGGTCCAATCTGCGCCGGAGAGGGTGCCGAGGTTCCAGAACACGATGCTACGCGCCTGGGGATCGCGGGCGATATAGGAGAAGAAGCCGGTACCGCCGGCAGCCAGTGCATTGACGGCGATGCCCGCCAGCAACAGCGTGTTGACGTTGACCTTTCCAAAGACATTCGAAAGCCGGTAGACCAGCCAGGTAGCGAGCCCACCGCCTGCAAAAGCCGCCAGCGGCAGGAGAAAAGGCCCCAGTGCATCCAGCCATGCGCCGCTGAGACTTTTGCCCATGACGAAGACAAAGGCCGCGCCCAGCGCCGCGCCGGAAGACGTGCCGACCAGACCCGGTTCCACTATCGGATTACGAAACAGGGCCTGCATCAGCGCACCGGCGACAGATAGCGACGCGCCGGTCAGCGCGCACAGGAGGACGCGCGGTAGACGGATCTGAAGGAATAGCTGTTCTTCGATGGTGCTGCCCGGCCTGCCGGTCAGCGCATGACGGAGAAAAAGCAATATACGGTCATACCCGATCGGGACTGCCCCGACCCGGGTCGATACGATCAGGGACAGCAGCAGGAGCAGACCAAAAATGAGGTAATAGATATGGAACGGTATTTTTTTCAAGCGGCTAGCGTTTGTGGATCAGCTTTATCAACTCGTATACATTCTGTCCCGTGCGGGGCCCCAGATAGACCAGGTCGTGCTCTTCTATCCGGTAGATGCGGTTGTTCTTCGCCGCGGGTGACAGCGAGACACCCGGCAGCTGCTTGAACTTCTCCACGCTACCCTGCAGGTCGAAGCCATAGTCCGTCGCGAGAATAACGTCCGGCTGGGCCTTTGCGATGACCTCCGCGCTCAGGTTCTTCCATTTCTGGGCGGTGTCCGCGACGTTGACCGCGCCGGCCCATTCCAGCATCTGCTGCTGGGTGCCGCGATGGCTCAGCACGAAGTACTGGTTGGCGGCCTGGCCAAAATGAATGACGAGGACCTTCGGCGTATCGGGAAAGGTCCGTCGAAACAAATCCGCATGCGCCATGTCCCTGTCCAGCCGGTCACAGATAGAGTCTCCCACATGGGGATTGTGAAATTCGGCTGCAAGCCGGCGGATCAGCTGTTTGGTCGAGTCGAGCGTATTGCCGCCGTCAAACTGACGCAACGGTATGCCGACCTTTTTCAGCTGTTCGATCGTCGCCGGAGGCCCCCAGTTGCCGTCATTCCAGACAGCGGTAGGGTTCAGCGAAATGATGCCCTCGGGGTTGAGGGCCCGGTGATAGCCGACCGCGGTGATCTTCTTCGCAGCCGGAGGCCAGGTGCTGGAGATGTCCACCCCGACGAGCGCCGTGTCGCCGCCTACCGCGAATATGATCTCGGTAAGCTGTTTGCTCACGCTGACGATGCGCAGGCCTTGTTTGTTGTTCTGCTTGTCGCCAAAACGTCCGCCGCAACTGGCGAGGAGGATCAGGAGTACCAAATATCTGTTCATAATTCTAAAGTTAAAAGATATACGCCAGTTTTGCTCCGCCATAGATGTTCGCGTTATACGGCATCGGCAGGAAATGCGGATCGGTCGTCCCCGCCAGGTTTCCCGAATAGAAAAGAAAGGTATAGTACGTGCTGCCCGTCAGGTTGTCCGAGCCGACATAGCAGTCCACGGAGAAATGCCCGCCAGGCACGCTGCGGTAGCCGATCTTTCCGTTGAGCAGGCTGTAGGCCTTCGCCGAATGCCCGTTGTCGAACGTATACGGTACAGCGCCGTTGTAGCGATAGCTGAGATAGACATAGAATCCCGCCTTTGTCTGCAGGTCGACGCCAAGGTTGAGCACATTGGGGGCGACACCCGCCACCCTCTTATTGGAATAGTCGACGGTAGTCGAGTCATTGTTATGATTGCTTTTAAAATCCTTGTATTTGAAATCGGAATAGGCATAGCTAAGCCAGGGCCGCAGCTGGGTGATCGCCGAAGACCGGTCATCTACCACGAGATAGCTCAGGGTCAGCTCGGCGCCCAGGTCCTGCTGGCGACCGGCGTTGACGTAAAAGGTATACTGGGGTAAGCCGCCAGCCGCCAGGACGGTCTGCGGAATGAACTTGTTGTGTACGTCCAGGTCGAATAGCGCCAGCTGGTAGGAAAGCCTGCGCCCAAAGAGGTCGCCCTTCGTGCCGATCTCGTACTGCATGCCGTATTCGGGCCGCAGGCCGTTATTGACCTTGCCGATAGTCGCAATGACGGTATTCGAAGTAGTGGGCGGCGTATAACCTCTGCTGACGTCGGCATAGACCGAGAACGCATCATTGAACTTCTTCAGCAGCGCCACGCGGGGAGTAAAGACAGCAGGAAAGCTGCGGTCGCCGGATCCGTTGAAATGACCGCCGCCGGTAGGGATCATATCCGTGATGCCGAACTCGGTAAAGTTGAGACTGCCGCCGGCCGTGAGCACCAGCTGCGAAGGCAGCGCAAACTTCCATTCGGTGAAGACGTTGTAGCTCATCGAAGCGTTCTGCAGGTCGGCGCGGATACCGCCGATGACATTGTTGTTGAGGCCATAGGATTTGTTGAAGGCGAGCGTCTTTTGGAACTGCGCGCCAAAGATGCCGTGAACCTTCTCAACAGGCCCTGCCCCGGAGGTATAAACAAATCCCGTCCTCCCTCCAAAAGTAAACCCCTGGTTATCGGTGAGCCCGTGCGCAAACGGGGAATACAGCGTATATCCATTCACAAACACCGTACTCAGATTACTAAAATGCCCATCGATCCTGTAGTCACTCGTCACCCCGCCGCGAAAGCTCTCGATATCTACCTTCGAGTTGTTGACCAGATAGGCAGGGTCGCTCCATTTTTGCCGGCCATAGAACTGGGCGCTGTCCAGCTCACCCGCCAGCTCTTCGTGAGAGTTGGCATAGGCAAAATACGTGGAGACCGTGCTCCTGTCGCTGACAAAGAAATCGCTGCTCAGCTGTGCATAGTCTTTATGGCTCGCGCTGTGCGACCGGAATCCATCCGACTGCTGACGACCGTAGTTGAAGACGAGGGCCGAACGCTCACCCGCCGTCTCGACCCGGGTGTTGTTCCGCCAGAGACCATAAGACCCGAACGTATTCTCCTCCACCAACCGGGTCTGGTTGGGCTGCGGCTTCAGCGTATAAAGATTGACCACTCCGGCGATGCCGCTGCCATAAAGGCTGGAGGCCGGTCCTTTGATCACCTCTACCTTGCCCAGCGTGGCAAAGTCTACGTCGTCTAGTATGGTCGTCCCGGCCGCATCGGTAATGGGGATATTGTTCAGCAGGACCTGCACGCCCTGGCCGTTGAAATTGGTGTTGTTGCCATAGCCCCGTATGCTGATGCGCTGCCCGCCAAAGGTTGAGCGGGATTGCATGAGCACGCCGGGGACCAGGTTGAGGGAGCTTTCCAGCGAAAGCCCGCTGTTCCGGTGAAAATCGACGGGTGTCAGCATGCCGATGCTGCGGGCGATGTCCAGCTGGTTGCCCTTCTGACCGTTGGACCAGCCAGTGACCTGGACCGTATTCAGCGTTTGTGTATGAACGGTATCTTTTTTCGGGGTCTGGGCGGACGCGGAAATTGCGTAGCCCACCAATAGGAATATTCCTGTTGATCGTAGTCTCAACATCGTAAAAGTTTTGATGAAAAAATGTAGAAATCCGAAGAATGATTCCTACCCTTTTGGCGGCGGGACTATGATATCGCGGCAATAGAAAGGAAGCCGCCCGCTGATCAGCACCGACCAGGAATGCCCGCACATAACAGGCTGCGGGAGTATAAAACGCGGCTCATCTATTATTGTGTCCGCAATGCCGAAAGAAGGCAGCGTCTTTTTATTACCATGGCTCTCATGTGCATATTCTCCTGACCGATGGATCAGTCGTTCTTCTTTCTCGTCGTCGAGACAGTACAGCCACCCGGACCTCTGTCTTATGACATCATACAAATGGCCCTTGTACCAGCATTCCCGCCCGGCCTCCTCCCATTCTCCATGGGCGTCGACCTCGGCTTGCGATACTCTGAAGAACGCGGCATCGGGGAGCACCGCTATCCAGGCCTCCCGGGCCGCCTCCTTGAGCCGCCACTGCTGGAGCAGGAACTGTCCATAGTACCCCATCTGGGTGTAGAACAATAACAGCAACAGCGATATGGTGGCTCCTTTTTTCAATGATCAACCTTTTCCTATTGGTTTTTCGACTTTTTCGCGGGGCAAAAATCCGCCGGGTCTGGGCAGCGGATAGTTCTTCAGCACCGCCTCATATTTGGTCTTTGTCGCGGCCAGACGGCCGCTAAGCAGGCTGTATACCTCCCGATGCTGATCGGTTGGCCGCCAGTCGGAGCCGCCCGAAATGCTTTCCTTGGAGATGGTCAGGAACCTTTCCAGCAGCTGCGCCGGGCTCCGGAATATATCCTGTCGCGCGCCCGTCGCATGCACGTCGTGCAGCAGCCCCTCAACGTCGAGCAATTGCTGCTGCCAGGAAGCGAGCTTTTCTTTTTGTCGCTTGTTCGTCATCGTTGGCTCGGCGGAGATCGCGCGGGACCGGAGTATCTCCAGCGTATCGATCATATGCAGCACGCTTTGGATCGACTGGAATATCTCCGTACCGAAGGCGTATTGCAGCCGGATGTCCTCGTCGGAACCGGCGGTATGTGGATCGCGCAGGACCTCTACGGGCTGGCGGTACTCTTTTTCGCCGACCTTCAGCACGACCGTATAGACACCGGGCAGCACCTTGGTCGTGGGCAGCCCAGGTCCGATGTCCAGGTCATAGATCACCATCGCCCGCTCGCCGTTGGAGTCTAATTTTACCCAGTCGGCGTCTTCCGGCCGGGTGCGCAGCGGTGGCAGAACATAAGGCTGCAACCCGAGGTCCCACCAGACGCGGTTGACACCGGGCTTATTCGAGCCCTTTATCTGCTGCACGACATGACCCGCGCCATCCAGCACGAGGACCTTGACCGTATCCCGAACGCTGTCCCTGAGGTAATAGTTGATATCCGCGCCATAGGGTGGGTTCTGCCCGGAGGAGGCGGCCCGTTCCCCATGTATGGCGATATGCGGCCGGAAACGGTAGGCTTTCCGCATAGAAAAAAGATAAGCCTCCGACTGCTGCGTTTGTTGGGTGAACTCCCGGATGGGCGTTACGTCATCGAGAATATAGAAACCCCGTCCATAGGTGCCGAGGACAAGATCCCTGAACCCACGCTGGATCGTAATGCCATAGACGGGCACCGGCGGCAGGTTGTTCTTGAGGTGGACCCAGTGATCGCCGTCGTCGGGCGAGAAATAAAGTCCGTTGTCGGTGCCGGCCCAGATCAACCCCTTTTTGTCCGGGTCTTCTTTTATCGAATGGACAAAGGACGAGTAGCCACGCGGAAAGCTGCCCGTGATCAGCCGCCAGGACTTCCCGAAATCCGTGGTCTTGTAGATATAAGGGCTGAAGTCCCCGATGAACTGGCCGTTGACGGCAATATAACAGGCGCCCTCGTCAAAAGCCGAAGGGCAGATATCCCGGATGGTCGACCATTTTGGGAGACCGGGCATATTGGGACTGACGTCCTCCCAGTGCTTGCCGTCGTCGCGGGTGACGTGTACAAGCCCGTCGTTGGAGCCGGTCCAGAGTACGCCTTCCTTTACGGGAGACTCGGCGATCGCATACAAAGTACAGCCGTCGAACGTAAACAGATTGTCCGTGCTGACCCCGCCCGAGCTCTGCTGGTGTGATTTGTCGTTCGTAGTAAGATCGGGGCTGATGACAGACCAGGACTGTCCTTCATTGGTCGTCACGTGTACGTACTGGCTGCCGATATAGACCTTGTTATGGTTGTGATGGGAGATGGTCATGGGGAAGTTCCAGTGCCAGCGGTATTTCATCTCCGCGGGCGGATAGCCATAGCCCGCCTCCGGCCAGGCGCGTACGTCCCGGACATGACCGGTTCGCAGGTCTGTGCGGTCGAGGCCGCCGTCATAGCAGCCAGACCAGATGATGGCGTTGTCTTCGGGATCGGGTTGCGCAAAACCGCTCTCGCATCCGCCGACC
>Ga0105239_10002110_pt1 | contig 25672 bp, 21 predicted proteins | sample KBSC44metaG_FD_92761 | JGI IMG/M metagenome (GOLD analysis project Ga0105239, IMG submission 92761) | Corn rhizosphere microbial communities from Kellogg Biological Station, Michigan, USA - KBS C4-4 metaG | ecosystem: Host-associated > Plants > Roots > Rhizosphere > Soil | place: Michigan, USA...
TGTATTGCTGATGCCTTCCTGGGCAGCTATGTTTTTTACTAAGGGCGAATAAAACCGCGATTCGGATTTCTGGACATCGTCTGTTTTACCTTCAACTTTTGGTTGTAATTGTTCGGTGTATGGCACAGCAACAGTCTCGGCGTATTCTCTTCTTTGTTCGCTGAATACCGGTGGTTTTATCTCCTCGACGGACTCAGGTTGAGGGGCCGGAACAGGTGCTGGAGTGTGCTCTGTTGGCACTGTTGGCGGAGTATGCTGTACCGGTGCGTCAGGTATTTGTTGTACTGGTGGCGGTATATGCTGAACCGGTTGCTCCTGCGCCTCGTTTATGGCTGGCGCGGACTCACCTCCGGGTTCGTTAGTTTCAATTATCGCTATTACAGCCCCAACTTTAACTACATCGTTATCTTTATAAAGCTTTTCAACTAGTTTCCCTGACACCGGCGACGGAACATCCGAATCTACTTTGTCGGTAGCAATTTCCATTACTGTTTCGTCGGCTTCTATATAATCACCCGGATTTTTGGTCCACCTGATTATCGTTGCCTCTTCAACACTTTCGCCCATTTTTGGCAGCAACAGTTTATAATTCGCCATATAACAATATATCAATTCAAGCCCAAAATTAGCGGAATTTCCGGTTATTTATCGTAATCGTGCAGTAAAGTATTCAACATATTTAAGGCTGAAATTGCGCTTCTTTCGATGTTTTGGCGGCGTTTATTCCCAAATGTTAATTTCTTTACCACTGTTTTGCCCACCCGGGCAGCACTTATCCACACTGTCCCGACAGGCTTGTCGGGCGTGCCCCCATCCGGCCCGGCAATACCGGTAACAGCTATGGCATAATCGGAATTAAAATTCGTCAACGCACCTTCAACCATCTCTCTAACTGATTCCTCGCTTACGGCGCCAAATTGCGCCAGGGTTTCATATTTAACGCCAAGCACGCTTTCCTTCAACTCGTTAGCGTATGAGACGACGCCACCCAAGTACACCTTTGATGAGCCAGCATTCGAGGTTATTAAATGAGCGATATACCCGCCCGTACAACTTTCGGCAGTCGATAGGGTGAGGTTGTTTTCGGCCATGTAATTTAATATTGCTTTTTCTATGGTGATGTCTTCTTCGGCGGCCACAACATTTTTCACACGCTCAACTATCCGGGCAGCAAATTCATTTACCTTATTACTTAACAAGCTTTCATCTTCACCATAACCGCTCAGCCTTAGCCGCACCTGACCAAGTTTGGGCAAGTAGGCCAGTTTAATGTACGGCGGCAAATCATCTTCAATATCGGCAATGCGTTGCGCCAGATACGATTCGCCCTCTCCTACTGTTAGGATAGTTTTATGGATAATAAAGGGCAGTTTTAGTGATGACTTAAGCTTCGGAATTACCTTTTCTTCCATCATGTACATCATTTCATGCGGAACTCCCGGCATCGACATATAGATCTTCCCGTTATGGTTAAACCACATACCGGGCGCAGTGCCGTTATCATTCAGTATAACTTCACAATTTTCGGGCACCAAAGCCTGTTGTTTGTTTACTTCGAGCAATTCGGTTAAAGCACCTCTTATCCTCCTGAAAATGGCTTCAACATTTGCCAGCGCGGCTTTGTTTTCAACCATACCCACGTTAAAGTATTCAGCAAGTGTTTTTTTGGTGATATCGTCCTTAGTTGGCCCAAGCCCACCGGTTATCAGTATGATATCAGCCCTGTTTGCTGCCTCCGCCAGCGCAGTTAAAATATGCTGCCGGTCGTCGGATACCGATGAAATTTGTTTTATCCTGATACCTATGTCATTTAGTTTGGCCGCCATCCATGCCGAGTTGGTATCAACAATCTGGCCGATGAGTATTTCGTCGCCTATGGTAATTATTTCTGCAAGCATTATTGATTGCCGTTAAAGTATGAACTGCTGGTGTAGTCGCTTCTTTTGCTAAGTTTAAGATCCTGTAGAACCGCTGCCTTAACTTTTAAAGTAACATTGTATGATTTATATATGCCGAACGGCACCCATTGCACGTTAAGGTCCCAGCAATGTAAATCGCGATATATCGAGAACGAACTTACGGCAAGCCTGCCTGCTTTTAAATCGATATTGGTATTGTATTGTATCTTCCACCCTTTGGTTACGCTTACGTCGCCGCTTAACATTACTGTGTTGGTTGAATTTGTGCTGATAATATTATTGTTAAAGCTGAAATTATAATTGAACGACAGGTTCCAGGGCACGTTAAAATCAACATAGGCACTGGGGTCGCTGTTAATAAAAGCCAGCCTTTGTGCCTGTTCGGGTGTTATGGTTTGCAACGTATTTTGTGGTGTAACCGGCAAATGCGGCTTAAACGATGTCGAATTCAAACTGCCACTCATTGAAAAGCTAATGCTGGTAAGCTTCGGGAACTGGTACTGATTTACTTCGCGGGTAAACTTTGTGATCTGCTGGTTTTGGATCGTGTCTATCACCAGTACTTTATAAGGGTTCAACGATCCATATATACTCAGGTTGACTTTTTGATTTAAGATTGCGGTGTGAGCCGAAAACGATATGGGCGACAGCTTCAAGGAGTCCTGGGCGAAATTGTAAAAGGTTGATAAAGAAAAACCATCAATTAAATGCACTTTTCTCGCCTTTCCCGACGTATCAGTAGCTTTAGGCTTTAGCTTCATTTCGATGGTGTTATCCAGGTTGAAGCTTATACCAGCCTGTTTGCCTGCTGAAGGAAAATTATCCGGAAAAATAGAATAGGTGCTGGTGTGTGCAGGCAACGGGATCAATGCGTTGCTTACAACCGTTTTGTAATAACCAAAACTTGGATCGGCAAAATCAGGGCTGTAGTTAAAGCTGATGGATGGCGTCATCACGTGCCGTATGGCCACCAGGTTACCTTTTTTGAAGTTGAACGTGCTATACAGCTTGGTTGATACGCCTGTACTAAAATTATAGGAACTTGCTCTTTTGAATCCACTTAACGTATCACGGACAAGGCCGTTTGCGTCGGGTATAATGCCGTTTGTTATAACGCCACCGCGCACATAGCGCTCATTTATCGACTGTAAATACCAATGCTCGGTATAGTTGGCCGAACTGCTGAACTGGAAGTACTTGGCCACGTTTAAACTAATGCCCAGCGGTATTTGGTGCACCGCACGGGTTTGCAGTCGTTTAGCTAAAATACTGCCTTTAAATAACTGGGCTTCCGGTATGTTATCCACTTCGTTGGTAGCCGACAGGCTATAACTCAAGCTGATTTTCTGATACCATTTTTGCTCACCTACCCTGTCTTTTGAATCAAACGGGTTAATAGAAGCCATTGTAAAACTAAGCGTTGGCAATTGCAAGGTCACTGTTTTTGCGCTCAAATCCTGGCTATGCGATAACCCTACACTTAAGTTAAACGGCGTACCGGCCCAGGTTTTACTATAGTTAACTGACGACCGCAAGTTATTTTGCGTTAATGAATTAATATTATAATTGTTTTGTGCAGGGTCGTTACGGTAATAAGTTGATGTACCGGCATTTACAGATGCACTGAACGTACTCCCCGGGTGCGCGTTGGGATCTTGGCTATGCGACCAGGTAATGTTAAAATCCTTTTGAGCCGGGTCGCCTTCCAGCCCATAGTTATGCGATCCATAGCTTAACGAAACCGTGCCACCGTATTTATATCTTTTTAGATAATGCGCAGTGGTATTTAACTCGTACGAACCTTTTGAATAAACCGTACCCATGGTTGTTAAATCCAGGTAGTCGCTTATACCTATATAATAGCCGAAATTGCGGAGATAAAATCCAAGCTTCTGATCTTCACCAAATGTGGGAATAATTACGCCGGATGCCCTCGTATCTGGTTTCGGAAAAAAACCAAACGGTATAGCCAGGGGCAGCGGTATTCCTTCAATCTCGAGGTAGGCCGGCCCGGAAATTATCCTGTTTTTTTCGCCGATGCCCTTCGTTATCACAATACCAAAGTGTGTATCAGGTTGAGGCAAATCGCAGGTACTAAAAATTGTATTGCGATAAGCTACCTCCGTTTCGTTAAGCTTTTTTACCTCACCGCCCGACAGGTAATTACCGTCCTGATTCGAAAACGGATTATAAACCAGTCCCTTTTTGGTTTTATAGTCGAACAATAATGAGTCTGATTCAACAGGCTTGTCTTTGCTTTGCTTGGAGATCGGTCTGCCTACATACCGTTTAGTTAAAGGGTCGATACTTCCTTTAGCAAATATTAGATGTCTTTTTTGGTCGAGCCGGATATAGTCTGCGTCGAGCTCAAAATCCTCATAAGTTACGCGCGCCCTTCCGTATAAATAGGTAATATCGTGCACCTTATCTGTTATCACTGAATCATCGGCATGCGTTTTTACTTCCGATTTCAGGTCGCTTGCTGAGGCGTCCTTACTGGTGTCTTTGGGTGCGGCTGCAGTTTTTGTGCCCTTTATTGGTTTAGTTTTTTTACCTTTAGTAGGTTTATTAGTCTTAGTTGTATCAGATTTTTTAGTTGTATCCGTTTGTAGTGTATAATAGTTGGTATAGCCGGTACGTGATGAAGCCATCACATTTGCTATTAAGAGTATTGCAATTAGAAAAAAAAGACTTGTGAATTTCAAAATTGATTATGAATAGTATTTTTGCAGATATAGTTAACAGCGTTCAAAAATAATGAAAAATAAGGCATTGAAAAGATTGATTTACGGTTTATCGGTTTTACTTACATCTTTACCCTGTTTTTCGTTTGCAATAATTAATCCTGTAAAGCATGATACGGTTACTGCCGGCTACAAGCTTAAAACAGTTGTAATTGACGCAGGGCATGGTACACGTCCCAACGGCTCCCATTCCGGTGCATCCGGCTCATATTCTACGGAAAGTAATGTAACGCTTGCCATAGCACTTAAATTACAAAAGGCGATAGAAAAAGATATCCCAGACCTGAGGGTGGTAATGACCCGCACTTCCGAGGCAGACGTTGGCTTAAAAACCCGCTCCGAAATTGCTAACTCAAACAAGGGTGACTTGTTTATTTCTATCCATTGCAACTCATTATCAGACAGGCGTGTGCGTGAAGTTGTTGGTCATAAACACGGAAAAGCAATATATAAGAGCTACTCCGTTCCCGACCGCTCGGGCAAAGGCGTTTTGTTCCTGGTTTATGGTTTTCACCGGTCGGAAGAAGAACAGGAAGCTTTGCGTGAAAACTTATTTGAGGAAAAAGACAACAGCGAGCAGCAAAATGTGCTTGACGACCCCGCCTCTATTATAGCCATAAACGCCTTTAAAGCTAAATACCGCAAACAAAGCATTCATTTCGCCAATATGCTTAACACCGAGTTTACTGAGGGCGACGGGCGACGCAGCGATGGTGTTAAGGAACAAGGCGTGCTGGTTTTATGTCACAGCGCAATGCCCGCAGTTTTGGTTGAAACCGGGTTTATAAATAACCACGAGGAAGAAGACTACTTAAACTCCGAAGCCGGCCAGAATGCAATAGTTGCTTCGATAGTGCGGGCGTTAGGAAGTTATAAGGCCGAAGTAGAACAAGTATCGCAATAATTGGTTATAGTGATTAGTGATTGGAGGTTAGAGATTAGGAAAAAACTCTGACTGAGATCACATTATCATCGCCACAAATAAAGTTTATAAAATTCAACAACAAATCTCTAATCACCGATCTCTAGTCACTAACTCTATGAAAATATCAAACGAAACCAAAATAGGCGCGCTAACGGCCATAGCAATTACTGTGCTTATACTTGGATATAGCTTTTTAAAGGGAAACGACGTTTTTAGCGGCTCAAATAAATATTATGCGGTATATAAAAGCGTCGACGGGCTCTCAGTTTCAAAGCCTGTATTGGTAAATGGTTTCCCTATCGGCAACGTGGCGAAAATGACCTTAAGACAAGACGGGCACACCGTAGTCGAGTTTAAGGTGGATCGTAAGTATAACGTTCCTTCAAACACGCTGGCGAAACTGGTTAGCACCGACCTTTTGGGCGGAAAAGCTATCGTATTTGAATATGGCAACAGCAATACCTTTGCAGATGATACCGATACGCTGCGTGCCGACATACAAGGTAGCCTGGCTGAGAGCCTGCAGCCGATACAAACGAAAGCCGAGAACCTGATAAACAAGCTCGATTCGTCGCTGGCATCAATAAATAAAATTTTGAACCCCAATTTCCAGAAAAATGTCGACAGGAGTTTTACAAGCATCGCCAACTCTCTGCAAACATTGGAAGGCACTACCAAAAAAATTGATGCACTGGTAGGCGGCCAAACCGAACATATAAACGGGATATTGGCAAATGCTGAAACCGTGTCGGGTAATTTAAAAAACAGCACCGCTAATTTAACCGGCATCACCAGTAATTTCCAAAAAGTAAGTAATGATATTGCCGCAGCAAACATTAAACAGACGCTTGATAACGCTAACAAGGCAATGGCCGATTTACAGGCAACCATAGCGTCAATAAATACCAGCCAGGGGACACTTGGGCTACTGCTGCACGACGATAAGATGTATAACAACCTGAAGGATGCTACAGCTAATCTTAATGCCTTATTTATTGATTTGAAGGCTCATCCGAAGCGCTATGTCAGTTTTTCGGTGTTTGGCGGTAAGAAAGACTAATTAGTCCGAAGTCAGAAAAGTCCGGAAGTCCGAAAGATGGTTTCCGGATTTTTTTTGTTTAGTTGGCTATGCTTTCAATTTGAACACCTAGCCTAAGCAGATTTTCCAGGTCTTTTTTAAGTTCCGCATACCATTCACCATTTGTTAGCCTATACTCCTGGGTGAATTTTATGGTGTTGTCCGGTAATCGATTTCAATTTACTCCTTATATCTTATTGCAAAACAACTTATTTCAAAGGTTTTACCAATTATTTTTGTCTATCAATCAGTTATTAAAAAGTTCAATGGCACGTGAATTCAGACCCAGCGGCGCACCGGAGGTTAAGAGGATGACTGTTGACCGAATAAAATATGATAGCACCGCAGCAAAAGGAAGTTCCAGGGTGTTACTGGATATAAGTTATGCTTTTTGGGTGAGGATCTCGTAACTCAAAAAAATAATGAAACCTCCGAATGGACATTCCTTGTTAACACTGACAGTGGCGCCATAACTTTCTCTGACTCGCCCCATGCAGACAGCCGCAGTACTGCTGATGAGTTATAATTTTGTTAATTAACCTCGGCCGAATACTGCTGCACTTTCCCCATAAAATGGTCAAGGTCGAAAGGTTTTGCTATGTGGTCGTCGGCGCCGCATTCATCTTTTATTTTTTCAAGGTCGATGTTGCCCGACACCAGTATCACAGGTATATGTTTCAGGTCATCCTGCCCTTTAATGTAGGCACACATCGATCGCCCATCCTCCCCTTTCAAACCAAGGTCGAGCATAACCAGGTCGACCTCATTGGCATGCAGTTTCTGGCGCGCCCGTACCGTATCGGCAAGGCTTGTAACATTATAACCGTCTTCTTCCAGTAGTATGCTCATCATCTCGGCAATGATAGGTTCGTCCTCTATTACCAATACTGTTTTCTTCATAAACAATTGTATACAATTTAAAGGCCACAATTTGATATTGAATTGCCAACAAACTTTAAATTTTCAACATTCCCCATACCGACTTGGCTGGCCAACTGACGATAGTTAGTTTTGCGGTCGTATGTCACTATCGATTATCCAGTCAAAGGCCGACCTTGCTAAAATTATTTCTAAACACATCGTCCTCCGCGAAGGCCGAAAAGCATTAAGAGGCAACTGCCCTTTTCATGCCGATCAATCGGATTCATTTATGGTTTCGCCTGAAAAAAATGTATTCAAATGTTTCGGGTGCGGAAAAGAAGGCGGTCCGGTGGAGTTTGTAATGTGGATTGAAAATGTGAGCTTTGATGCGGCATCCAGGCGCCTGGCGCAAGCACTGGGTATTGCCGGCGATTAAATGAGTTCACTAACCGATTCTGTTGCCATTTTCAACTACCACCGGTATATGATAGAGACTCATGGTCGCGAAAGCAGTTTTGCTTTGGGATGGAAGGACACTGAAAGCCAGCAAATCCGTTTCAAAGCCCTTGCAGGTATTGGCAATTTAAGTGGTTGCTCGGTACTTGATGCCGGCTGCGGCTATGGCGACTTTCTGCCATATCTTTCGACGAGTTATAAGGATTTTACTTATACAGGCATGGAGCAAATTCCTGAGCTTTTAAAGGAAGCCATAGTGCGCCATGGACACTCGCCAGCGGCAAACTTTATCCAGGGTAATTTTACAACAACCTTGCTCCCGGTTGTCGATTATGTCTTTGCAAGCGGCTCGCTGAACTACCGGAGTACCGACCCCGATTTTATTTTTAACGCGATTGATAAATTGTATGGGGCGTGCACCTATGGATTTGCCTTCAACTTGTTGAATCACATCATTCCCAACGGGCTGCTGGTGGCCTACAATCCGGGGCAAATTATTAGCTATTGTTCATCCATCTGCCCGGAAGTAAAATTGATACAAGATTATGACCCGAACGATTTTACGGTTTATATGTACAAGCAAAAAGAGCGGTATTTTTAGGGTGAGCTGTTCCCCAATATAAGAAGACAAACCTACAGTGCTTGACTATCAGTTACTTACACTTGAGTGAAATTGAAGACATTGATAATCAGCGTGTTCCACTACGTTCGGGGTGTTCCGCGTGCAAAATTGAAACGCCTTGCGGGCACCTAAGAAGTTAAAAACACTGATAATCAGCGTGTTTCATAGCGTTCGGGGTGTTCCGCGTGTAAAAATGGAACGCATTGCGGACGCGTAACAGCCTTTTACATTTTAATATTTCTTCAATACGCTAACCAACATATCGGCAATAACCTGGTTGCCTTTATCAGACGGGTGCAGCCCGTCGTAAGTGTTATCAATCGCCTCCACAGGATATGGGTATTCATCCGTATCCGGGTTGAAGGGTATTCCCTGGAAATCCGGGTAATTGAAATTTTTATATTCACCGGTTTGCGGATCTTTCAACCTTTTAAACTTCACCATGTTGCTTAATCTCAAGCTGGGTTTGTTGTATAGGTCAATAACTTTCACATGCTCATACTCCCCTATTTGTTTCACAGCGTCGGCAAACTGCGACAGCCATTGTCCATTTTTTGCTGCGTATGAACCTGTAGCATTATTATGTTTATCAGCAATGTAAACAAAGTCTTCACGCTGCATCGGCGTTAACAAAATAATCCGGGCGTTAGGGTTAAGGCTTTTTATTTTATCGATGATTATCCTGTATGCCCCACATGAAGTTTTCAAACCAGTATTATTCTTGTAGTCTTCAAATGTACCCAAAGGCAAACCCTGGCCCCAATCATTTGTTCCTAAAAATACGGTGTAGATATCTGACTTCTGCAGGTCCAGCTTTTCAATTTCCCTGGCTATGCCGACTATGCTCCAACCGTTGTGGCCCTGGTTAATATATTTGATGTTTGGCAATCGTTCTGTTACCCGTGTTAAATAGCCTTTGGTAACCCGGTTGCAGGTTTCATCGAGGTGATCGTTCAGGTAGGTGATGGAATCGCCAATTGCCGTCCAGGTTTTTACGTCCGGCGTAACCGATAAAAAACTAAAAGCCGTTAGCAATAACCACAGGCATACCCTTAACTTTTTCATTAGTCGTTCAGGTTATATTGTTTAATTATGTAATGTAGCAATTCAACGGCATCATTTCTTGCCTGCCGGTTGTCGTCCAACAATTCGTTGGTATTAATCCTTATCAGCACCATACTCGCTGCCAATTTCGACAAGTCATCCTGTGTTAAATCATGGATCGGAGCCTTTGCAACCGGTAATTTCCGAAAGACCGAATCAATTGCCGGTGCAAAAAAATGTTGATTCAAAAACGGCTCGAAATAGTTGCGCTGGTACTGCAGCGTTATATCCTGCACCAGGTGCAAAAGTTCTGTATGGCCTTCGTAAGTGGCGATATATCCTATTATTTTTGAGTTGGAAAATTGTTTAAGGTGCAGTTCGTTCTTTATCGCAGAAATGGCCCCGGTAGCCGGATGAAACGGCCACAAACTATGCGATCGGGATACAAACCACAAAATCCTTTGGGTATTCGCCGTTTTCAAAGGTTGCTGTAACAGACTTATCAGGGTGTCGTTGCTTTTAACTATTTTAACTTCGCCGAAGTACACCTGGTCAAGTTTTTTAATATCTGCCCTTAAATCCTGCGCCAACTGCGAGGTTAGCTGCTCTGCATGTTCGCCATTGGTGATATTTTCCCTTATGTTTTCGGCTATAAACCCCATCATTACTGCAATAAAAATCATAAACCCTTCAAGCAGGTATTCTTTCCAGGGTTTGTGCTTGTGCTCGAGTTGCGGGTGATGATGTACTTCCATTGCAGTTTCGGTTGATGGGTTTTGAGTATTCGCGGGTTCAGTAATAATTACCGGATGATTGACTTTTGGCTGAATCTGCTTTTTTTGCGTTGGCTTACGGGTCGCCTGTTTCGTGGCAGTCCGACCGTCAGCAGGAGGCTTCCCGCCCGTCAAACCATCCTTATTTTTCCGGATTTTACTCATGCGGCATTGAACCTCAAATTTTATTTATCCAATATTGCCTTTAGCGATGCCGGCGAATAGTTAACGGATTTTAGTGTTTTATCATCTGCAGTACGGTAAACTAAAAACAGGCCATCAATTTCTTTGTGGTATGAGTCGGTTTCAGCCGTGGATTTATAATGGTTGATGGTTTTTTCGGCTTCTTCAACAGTTTTACAGGCTTTGCTCATGTTCGAGCGGTGTACTTCATCAAACAGTTCTTTAAATTTTTCGGCCAGGCCAAACTCCAGTATCGCGCCTGATAATACATATTGTAAATCACAAAGCGCGTCGGCAACTTCAACCAAATCATTGTCATCCACAGCCTGTTGTAATTCCTTAAGTTCTTCGGCTAGCAGGGAGATTCGTAAGGCGCAACGTTCCTTTGATGGTATTGCGGGCTGTGCTATAATCGGATGTTTAAAGGTTGAGTGAAATTCGGCAACCTGGTTCAATGAGTTAGTGTCCTTAATCGTCATATTTATTTGCTTAATTTTAGGCCAGGCTATTGTTTACCAGCCGGGCGCTAATATATAAACATTAGCAGTTTTGTATGAGGGTTGTCAAAATAAACTTAAAAAAAACTGTAAAATCAATGCAGGCATAATTGTTGAAATAAAATAATTATACCGGCGTTAAACCGTTTGTAAAATTAGGAGTCTATAAACAAAAACAGCATCAAAAAACTGTTTTCAATTAATATCAATTATGAAAAAGGCATTAAAATATTTAGTATCCACAAGCTTAAGCGGACTATTGTGTTTGTTTTTAGCTTTCCCGGCTAATGCACAACACAGGGGCGGCAGCGGCGGTGGCGGTAGTCATGGAGGTGGCGGCGGTGGCGGTCACTTCGGTGGAGGTGGTGGCGGCGGTCATGTTAGCGGAGGCTTTTCCGGCGGTGGTGGTCGTTCTGGTTTTTCAGGTGGTTCCAGCCGTAGTTTTTCGGGCGGCGGCCGTACTGCGGTTTCACCCCCACGCTCAGGTGGTTTCGGACAAAGGCCCGGCTTTAGCGGTGCGCGCCCGTCAACACAAGGTTATTCACGTTTTAACGGTGGCCGGGTTGGCGTAAACGGTAATCGTGGCTATGTTGGCGCACGTAGCTATAATGGCTCTCGTGGTTATGTTGGTGCGCGCGGCTATACTGGTTCACGTGGTTATGTTGGTACCCGTGGTGGATATCGCGGTGGTTACTACAATCGTGGCGGGTATCGCGGTGGTTATTATGGTCGTGGCCATTATTACGGCCCAAGCTATTGGAGAGGCCGTAGTTATTGGGGATATCGTGGTGGCTACTTCTATCATAGTGGCTTTTATGCCAGCCTGTACTACCCACGTATTGGCTTTAGCATAGGTTACTTGCCGTACGGTTACTATCCATTCTATTGGGGCGATGCGCAATTTTACTATAGCAATGGTTACTATTATCAATATAACAACAACCAATACACCGTAGTTGAACCACCCCTTGGTGCTGAAATAACTCAACTGCCTGCTAATGCACAGTCGATAATGATAAACGGTGAGCAATACTATGAATTGAATGGTGTTTATTACCAACCGGTTACAAAAGACGATGGCTCACAGGTTTATGTTATCGCCGGTAAAGACGGTCAGCTTGAAACCAATGTTCAGGGAGGACAAGACCAGGGCGATAATGGCCAAGGTGCCCCTTTGCCTAAAACCGGAGATATTTACGACGATTTGCCTGAGGGTTCAAGAACCATACATGTTAACGGTCAAACCCTTTATGTTTCCCCTGATGATGTTTATTACCAGGAGACAACCGATACAGGTGGTAACAGGGTTTACAAAGTTGTAAGCACCCCTGCCGACGAGCCTCAAAACTAAAAAACATATATTTTTAATTAAAAAGGGTAATCCGGATTGCGGGTTACCCTTTTTTGTTTGTTCACCCTTTAATTTTACAGCTTCATCCGCTAATTTTTATAACTTGTACTTTAAGCCGCTAAATTTACCCGATGGATAAAACCGAAAAACGGATTTGTTGGTATAGTTCGCTTTTAATTGCGCTATTGGTTAGCAGCCCGCGGTTACTCGCTTTGCGCGAGAATGGAATTGTTGCCCACTATTGGCGTTTTAACCTCGCCGAGCTTATTTTACAGGTGGCGTTTAACCTGCTTTTTTGCTATCTGCTATTCCATCTAAATCTTCATCGTAACAGTGCTTTGTTCAATTATCGCAACCGAAAACAACATATCATTGCGTTTTTTTTGAATTTTATTTTGGTAATCACCTGTTGCATTTTTGCAGGGGCAATACAGCACCGGTTATTTTTAAATCATCAACTTCCTCAAATTTATTGGTCGGGCTATTTATCGAGATATTTTTTAAGCGGTATGCTGGCCGCTATCATCATAAAAATCGTGCTACTACTTCGGGAAAGCAAACAAAAGGATTCGGAAAATGAGCAGCTCAAAACAGCGTATCTTGAAGCTGAGCTCGAACTATTAAAAGAGCAGCTAAACCCGCATTTCCTGTTTAATTCGCTGAGCACGCTATCAGGCGTTGTACGCGAAGATCCGGTGAAGGCACAGCACTTTATCACCCATTTGTCCAGGATATTCCGTTATGCTTTAACCGGATCAGATAAACAGATGGCCACTATTGGCGAGGAGTTGACGATGGTAGGTTCGTACGAACAATTGCTCGTTATGCGCTTCGAAGATGCATTTAAGTTGAATATTGATATCGATGCCAGGTTTCTCGATATAAAAATCCCCCACCTTACTTTACAGCCATTGCTTGAAAACGCTGCAAAACATAATTCAGCATCTATTGCAAAACCACTTTATGTGCGGATTTCTATATCCGGCAACATGCTCGTGGTAAGTAACAGCCTGCAGGAAATAACCAATCCTGAAGGCAGTACCGGTATAGGGTTGGCTAATTTAAACAGCCGCTACCGTATTTTGATGCAACAGGAAATAATAATTGAGAAAACAACAGAAAATTTCACGGTAAAATTGCCGTTGCCGTTATGAAGCGATTAAAAATCGTAATAATTGAGGACGAGCCGGTTACCGCGCGAAACCTGGCCCACCTGTTGGAGCTTATTGATGATTCAATACACGTAATGTCCATTTTGACAGGTGTCGACGATGCCGTAAACTGGTTTTTAACCAACACGGATAATTACGACCTTATATTTATGGATATCCGGCTGGCAGATGGTCTATCATTTGACATTTTTAAGAGAGTTAACCTAACTAAGCCGGTAATATTTGTAACTGCCTATAACAATTACGCCATACAGGCATTCAAAAACAATGGCATCGATTACATATTAAAACCTTTTGACCAACAGGAAGTTGAGCAAGCGCTTGATAAATACAAAAACCTGCTGGGAAATGCGCTTTCGGAAGCCGGAATAACCAATATTTCGCAAATAATCGAGCAGTTAAACACCGCTTCCAAGTCCTATAAAAAATCATTCCTCGTCCATTTCAGGGATAAACTTATTCCTCTCGAAACTGCAAAAATCGCCTGGTTTTATACAGCAAACGAACTTGTTTATGCACAAACCGACGATGCACGCCAATATGTTATTGATTTTACAATGGAGCAACTGGAAAAGCAACTCGACCCGGCCGCATTCTTCAGGGCGAACCGCCAGTTCATCATCAACCGCAAACAAATTACAGAAGTCGATTTTTATTTTAATGGCAGGTTGTCGGTAAAAATAAAACCCGCGCCACCCGAAAATATCATCATCAGCAAAGCCCGCGTTCCTGAATTTAAGGTCTGGATGAACAACTAGCAGTTTCACCCGCGGTATTGACAGCCTCACCTGGTTTATAGCCAACCCTGATATTTTTTTGAGTCAATTTTACATCGTTCAACAAAGCCACCCCACTGTCGTGGTGGAAGTTGAACGCAAACTGACTTAAAAAAATGAAACATACAGTTGGCCCTTACAGATATTGGATACTTGGGATTTTATTAGTGCTTATCATGGCTGAAATTGCCTGGAGCTGGCGAAACGATAAAAAAGCATACGAGATAAAAGAGACATTTTCGAACCTGGCCGTATTAGCCGGCTTTCACCTGTCCAAGGTTTTATTTACAGGATATCAGTTGGCAGTGCTTGGCTTTTTTACAGAGATAGCACCGTTTACCTTGCCCAACAACATATGGGTATTTTTACTCACATTTATAACTGCCGATTTTATTTATTATTGGTTTCACAGGTTGTCACACATATGGAAACCTTTGTGGGCTTTTCATATGGTGCATCACTCGGCGATGCACATGAATTTAACCGCGGCGTATCGCTTAAACTGGTTGTCAGCGGTTATCAGCCCGTTATTTTTCATACCCGCAGCGCTGCTCGGCATGCCCGCTGACTTCATTGTAATATCCTACGCACTTAACCTGGTTTACCAGTTTTTTCTGCACACCGAAGCAGTTGACAAAATGGGGTGGCTGGAAGGGATAATTGATACCCCGTCAGCCCACCGGGTGCATCACGGCAGTAACCCGCTCTATATCGACAAGAATTTTGGCGGCGTGCTTATTACCTGGGATAAGCTATTTAAAACCTACCAGCCGGAAACCGAAAAAGTTAATTACGGCCTTACTACCGGTTCGATGGGTTACAACCCATTTAAGCTGGTCTTTAAAGGCTTTACAGATCTGTTCACCGGAAAATGAAGCTTAAAAGTTAGTTCACCCCCCGAATTGGACGTTTCACCCTGAGCGCTTAAACTGCCGCCTGCAATGCCCGTTTAACATTTAAAATATTAAATCAACATAAATAACTAAACAATTAAAATCATGAAAAAGAAAATCATCAACACAAAACTACTGTTTACAGTATTGATAGCGGCAGGTCTAACTTTTAGTGCAGCATCATGTAAAAAAGACAGCACAGGCACAAGTGCAGAGACAGTGACAGAAGCCGATGCTGCAGAGTTAACCACAGATGCTATAACGCCCGAAACCGGCGGCATGACCGCCCAATTAAGCAGTTCGACCACTATTGAAAAAACGGTTGCATTATCCTGAGGGGTATCCAAAGATTCGACTATTATTAAATCGAGTGCAGCCGGGGCTTCACCTTCATACAGTTACAATTTAAACTGGAATTACATGCTCACCTGTAATGGAATTATACCCAGCCAGCTAGCTTTTAACTTCACCGGTTCCGGCAGCTATGACGGGGTGCGGTTATCATCAAAAGATAACAGCCAGGGTTCGTTTACGCTTACCGGGCTGCCTCCAACTTCATCGCAATATCTTTTCTCTTCAACTTATACCCGTGCCGGTACAACAACCTCTAAAATTGCACGGCAGTATACCTTCACCAGCAATATAAAAATCACATCCAGCAATATAGCTGTAGATAAAACTACTCAGCAAATTGTGTCGGGAACGGCGGCCGTAACTATTGCAGCCACATCAACTTCCGGTAAAACATTTAACTTTAACGGGACAGTAACTTTCCTTGGCAACAAAAAAGCTACCATTGTTTTAAATAGTGGTGTAACTTATAATATTCAATGGTCGTAAACCCGAAAAAAAGCCACATGAAAAAGATCAGAAGAATTTATATCACCTTGTTTTTCGTCGCAATAAGCACCCTTATTACAGGTAGTTTACATGCCCAAGCTAACCTTGGCGACTTAAAGAATGCCACGCCAGAGCAGCGGGCACAAATGCAAACCGGAATGATGAAAAGCAAATTAAAACTCGATACCAGCCAGGTTTTAAAAGTACAGGCCATTAATTTGAAATATGCTCAAAAATTTGAGTCGATAATAAAAGGAAGCGATGGCCGGATGAAAAAAGCAAGAGAAGCAATTGCCCTGCAAAAACAAAAAGATGCGGAGCTAAAACCGGTTTTTAGCCCAGCGCAGTACAAACAGTACCAGGATTTTGAACAGGAAATAAGAAGTAAAATGATGAGCCGGTTAAACTAACAGTTAAGAATCGACACAATTTTTATTAAGCTGTACACTAAAACCTTTCCTATATAGGCAAGGTTTTTTTTTGACATTTTTTATAAGAATAAAACCTTTTTAACCTTTTTGAACTTATACATAAATCTGTCCCAATTATAATGAAGATACCCTGGCTAAGCAGGTTTTTTATACTTGCAGTGTTTTCCATTTTTATCCCTTTATCAACAAGGGCTTATTCAGTTTTAACGCATGAAGCGCTTATTGACGCCAGCTGGAATAAAAGTATTAAGCCCTTATTAAAGCTAAAATTCCCCAATGCGACCGACGAAGATCTGAAGAAAGCTCATGCATATGCCTACGGCGGTTGTTTACTGGCAGATATGGGTTATTTCCCATTTGGCAGCAAGTATTTCACCAACCTGTCGCACTATGTTCGTAGCGGCGATTTTGTAGAGAATTTGATAGGAGAATCGCAAAATATCAATGAATATGCATTTGCCCTTGGTTCGCTTTGCCACTATATGGCGGATAAATATGGCCATTCTATAGGAACCAATCATGCTGTGCCACTGGTTTATCCCAAAATTGCCCGGAAGTACGGCAAGGTGGTAACTTACGAAGAAGATCACTCATCGCACAGTAAAGTTGAACTTTCGTTTGATGTGCTGGAAACAGCAAAGGGTAACTATGCAGCCGAAGCTTATCACGATTTTATTGGTTTCGAAGTAGCAAAGCCTGTACTTGAAAGAGCCTTTTTAAAAACCTATGGCGAAGATATTAACAGTGTATTTGGCGATTTGGACCTTGCCATTTCAACCTACCGGTGGTCAGTTAAAAGCTTAATGCCCACTGTTACAAAGGCAGCCTGGAAGATGCGGAAAGACGAAATACTAAAAGCAAACCCGAGCGCTAACAGCCATAGTTTTCACTATAAAATGAAGAAGAAAGCTTATATTAAAGAATTCGGCTCGTCGCGAACTAAAGGGAATTTTGGTGAAAGATTTGTTGGCTTTCTGATACGTATACTACCCAAAGTCGGACCTTTAAAAGCATTAACATTTAAAGACCCCGGTCCGAAAGCTGAGGAACTTTTTGTTAAAAGTTTTGATACGGTTTTGGTTCATTACAGCAGTGCGCTTCAAGCCCTGCATACCGGCAGGCTTAATCTACCGGATGTTGATTACGATACCGGCAAACCCACCACTATTGGTGAATATCACCTGGCTGATAAAACTTATGCCAAACTTGTTGAAAATTTGGACGAAACTAAATTTAACAACCTCACCAAGCCGCTAAAACAAAATATCCTTAATTTTTACAGCAAGGCCGACACTGCGACAATGGCCAAGGAATATCCCAAGGACTGGCAGAAAACGTACAAATGCCTGCAGGAACTTAAAGCTGCAAATACAGTTATTTCCGATAGCCTAAAAACGGCCAAAGGTGTATACTATAAACTGAATGAACCGGCGGAAGTAATTAAGCAGTAACCGCTTAAACGTTACACCTCGGTTAACTTCTTCTTTCGGACTTTACTGACTTTCCCGACTTCTCGCTACTTCAAATACTTATCAAACCACGCAATATACCGCTGCAGCCTGTCAACCTGGTAACTGGGTACCGTAATGCCATGATACTGGTTGGGATAAAGGATCAGTTCTGTTGGAATATTCTGCGATTTAAGCGCCATGTACATTTGCTCGCTACCCGCGGTAGGCACGTTAAAATCCTTCAAGCCTGACATAAAGAGAACCGGTGTCTTTATTTTATCGGCATGAAAAAACGGGTACGAAAGTTTTATCCATTTGTCCTGGCTTTTCCAGGGTTGGCCGAGCTCGTGTTCATACTGCAAAACGTATTGATCGCTGCCATACATTGTGGTTTGCAATGCGCTGCCTGCACCGCTTGCCCCTGCTTTAAAACGGGTATCTGTGGCTATTGTGTAGTCCGTCAGTATGCCGCCGTAGCTCCAGCCGCCTATGCCGAGGCGATCAGGGTCTGCTATGCCTTTTTTCACCAATTCGTCGACAGCACCTAATAAATCAACAACTTCTCTATTACCCCAATCGGCATTTATGGCGTTAATATATTTTAAACCGCGCCCATTACTTCCCCGATAATTTACGGCGGCTACCGCATAGCCGGCGCTGGCCAGTATCTGCCTGCTGGCATCAAATGTGTAATCATCCTGGTCAACAGGGCCACCGTGAATAAACAGTATAAAAGGCAGTTTTCCTGTACGCACGCTATCCGGCGTGTAAATCAACCCGGAAACAGATGTGCCATCCTTACTTTTGGATTTGAAACCTTCTACATGAGCTAACTTAACATTAGCCAACCAATCCTGGTGGTGGGTTAATTTGCGAAGATTGCCGTTTTCTACCCTGTATAATTCAATAGGCACATAGGGCGTGCTAAATTCAACCACCCAGTTATTTGCCATATAAGGCACTATATTTAAAATGCCATAGTCGCCACTGTTTACAGTTGTAATTTTCTTCGTATCCATGTCATAGCGTGCCAGGTAATTGCGCCGATCATCGCTAACTAAAAAAGCAACGCTCTTACCGTCTTTGCTCCAGGCCGGGCTTGCCACAGGTCTGTCCATTTGCCCAGTAATGGTTTTGCTGTTTTTGCCATCGGCATCCATTATGCAAAGTATTTCCTGGTCGTAAATCGTATACTCCTCTCCTGCCGTTGAGCGCAGGTAAGCGATATATTTACCATCAGGGCTCCATTTTGGGCTTATATCATGACCTTTCCATGTTGTAAGCTGGCTTAGTTGCCCGTTTGGCTTGGCCTCGATAGTAAAAATATCTTCGTTGTCGTTTCTTTCCGGGTCGGGCGTACGGTTGCTTACAAAGACAATCTTGCTGCCATCCGGCGACCATTCTGCCGCTCGTTCGTCAGTGTTTCCCCTTGTTAACGTGTCAAGCTTTTTGGCATCAATATTAAACAGGTAAAGGTGTGTGTATTGATGTTTCAGGTATCCTTCAATATCCTGTTTAAAATGATACCTGTCTATTTTGATAGGCAGCGGATTTTTAGGTTCTTCTTTTGCTTTACTTTCCGGGTCTTCAATACTTAGCAACAGTTGCTTCGAATCGGGCGACCACGAATAATCTCCTAAATCACCCTTAATATCGGTTAGCTTTTTCGCCTCCCCGCCCCTGCGGTCGAGCAGCCAAACCTGCGAACCGTTTTTCGATTCTCGCGATGAAAGAAAAGCCAGGTACCTGCCATCGGGGCTCCAGCGCGGATTCGAGGCAGGATCCGGTCCATAGGTTAGTTCTATCGATTCGGTGCCGGTAAGGCTTTGCATCCATAAATGCGAAACGCGGGCATCTTTCGCAGTATCTACTTCCGAAAGACTATAGGCCACCCACTTATCATCGGGCGATACCCTTGGATCGCTCAGGCTTTTAATTTTTAAAAAGTCAGCCGGTTTAAACGGAAGCTTTGCAGTCTGGGCATAAACGCAAGATAAACAGCAAAACGGGATTACTAACAGGGCACTTTTTCTCATTGTGATTTAATAGATGTGGAAATTTACAAATCTTTATGTTATAAAAAAACCGGGGCCAATGCCGCCCCGGTTTAAAAATCGTCAAATTGCTTTTAGTTACCGTAACCCGGGTTTTGAACCAATTTAGGGTTAGCGTTAATATCCTGCAGCGGAATCGGGAACACCAGTTTATTCGAACCGAATGGCAAAGCGCCTACGTCCTGCTGCAGCCTCTTTGCATCATGTAAAAAGAAACCGCCTTCAAATGCCAGCTCATGTTTTCTTTCCAACATTATGTCATCAAGGGTTACCGCCGCTAAATCGTCCAAACCGGCACGCTCCCTGATAACGTTAACGTCGCTAACGGGCGTAGCACCGGTAGAAGTTCCTAAACGGAAATTCGCTTCTGCTCTTATCAGGTACAATTCGGCAAGCCTGATGATATGCACATTTCCAAACTCGTTATCAAACTTGTCGCAGCGCAAATTACCGTCACTATCCGGATTGTAAATGCCCAGGCGAGCGTCTGCATCTTCAAAGTCAGCCAGAAAACTATCCTTAATAATAATATCACCGCGGCCTGCATTATCCGACGATGCAAAATAGGTGTTAAATGCATTGGTACCTTGTTGCCCGGTAACCTGTATGGCAAATACATCTTCGGAAGTATTATCCACGTGTACCGCCGTACCGCCCGGGTATGGAAACTCATCTGCATAATTAGCATTAAGACTAAATTTGGTTGATGATATAACCTTATTCGCCTCTGCAGCTGCATTTGCATAGTCGCCTTTTTGCAGGTACAAACGGGCCAAAATTGCCGAGGCCGAATATTTGTTTGCATAAAAGCTGTTGGTTGCCGGCAATTTATTTTCGGCATCGGTTAGATCAGTAATCGCCTGCTGGTAAACCTGAGCCACTGTTGATCGTGATACATAGGAAGCCGAAGTGATTACCGTGGTTGGTGTTAAAACAATCGGTACACCCAGGTTGGTATTAGGGTCGCCATCGTTCCATGCTTTGCCGTAAAGTCGCACAAGGTCAAAGTAGGTTAGCCCTCGCAAAAATTTGGCCTCACCCTCCGTACGCGGTGCATTGGCCGAAGAGACTTTACTCAGGTTAGCCAACACGTTATTTGCCTGGTTTATCACCTGGTAACCATCGGCCCAGGTGCTGTTTATAAAGCCGTTATCAATCGGGATATTTTGGTTCACCATTTGGGTTAAGCCCTGGAAAGTCCCCTGCCAGTCAACAGCAGTTTGGGTTGCCATCAGGTCGGCATATAATAATGCACCACCGCCATACAGGTCTGATAAACCTGCACGATTGTACGCACCCACAAGGGTTATCTGCACATCCTGTGCGGTCAAAATAGCCTGGCTTTGCTGAATTTGCTGAAAGGGCTTTAAATCGAGTTTTTTATTGCAGGCGCTTAATATCAGTGCCGTGCTTAAGGCCCCTATGTATATTTTATTTAATTTTTTCATGTCCTTACTCTTTAAATTATAATCCAACATTCACTCCAAAAGTAATGGTACGCGGCTGCGGGGCCGAGTAGAAGTCGTTCCCAAGGTTGATATTGCTCGCAAGGAAATCGGTATTTACTTCAGGATCCCATCCTTTGTATTTTGTTATGATAAACAAGTTATAGCCGTTTACAAACACTCTCAATTTATCTATTTTGATTTTTTTAAGCATGTCTGAAGCAAAGGTGTAGCCAATTGATGCGGTTTTTAAACGCACGTACGAACCGCCAGACAGATACCTGCTGGATGGATCGGTACCGTTCGGATAAAATAAGCGGGGTTCGGGCACCATGGTAATATCGCCTGGTTTGTTCCAGTAATTCAGTTGGTCAATAGTTTGGTTGTCCAGGCCGTTACTTGCAGATGAACTCATATACTGACCGCCGCCGTTGTAAATTTTATTGCCAAAAGACCCATAAATTGAAAACGTAAGGTCAAAACCCTTGTATCCGAAGGTATTGGTGAAGCCCCCCGTCCAGGGTGGCGTTGGGTTACCTAAGGGAACGCTTTGTGCTGCGTTATAGTCGTTTGTCTTAGTGCGATTTACGGTACCATCTGCATTTTTGGTATTCAGGTAATACAATGCGTCGCCATTAGCCGGGTCGGCGCCTGCAAACTCACGACCATAAAATACACCGATAGGTTGCCCTTCGATAACACGGTTTAAATCGGCGCCATCATCAATTATTTGTCCCTGAACATAGGTTACTACGTTTTTATTATAGGCAGCATTAAAGCTTGCGTTCCACCTAAACTTACCTACGAATATATCACCAGAAACTGTTAGCTCAATACCTTTGTTATAAAGCTTACCAAGGTTCTGTAATTGCGAACCTAAACCAAGTGTTTCGGGTATGTTAACATTTAATAATAAATCGGAGGTGTTTTTACGGTAAACATCTATGCTTCCTGATAGGCGATTATTGAAAAAGCCCCAATCTAAACCAAGATTGATCTGGGCTGTTTTTTCCCATTTCAGGTTAGGGTTTTCGAGTTGGAAGAAACGCTGACCGGCGACGCCGTTGTAACCGGCATCTCCTGAAAACAAGCCAAGTGCGGCATAGTTACCAATTTCGGCGTTACCTGTTAAACCATAGCTAACCCTAAGCTTTAAGTTACTTAACGAATTAAACTTCTTCATGAAATCTTCCTCGCTCAGCACCCAGCCAAGTGAGCCTGATGGAAAGATCCCGTACCTGTTGTTTGCACCAAACCGCGACGAACCGTCAGATCTTACGCTTCCCGAAAGCAGGTACCTGCCTTTGTACGCATAATTAGCTCTTGCAAAATAAGATACAAAACTAAACTCGTTCTGAGTTGAAGAACCTCCTGATTTCTCGGCAGCAGAAGCAATTTCACGATAAGAATCTGAAGGAAATTGCTTACCCTGTATGTCATTACCTGTGGCATGGCTGTATTGATAGCTATTGCCGACTGTAATGTCGATGGAGTGGCTTTGAGCAAAAACGTTTTTATAAGTTAGATAGTTGTTTACAGTAAAATTAACCACATCGGCATTTGTATTTTCGCCGAAACCATGCGGAGTACCGGTATTTCTAAGCGTTAAACTGTTGGCATAGCTATCCTCATTTTGGTTGGTTTGGTCAACGCCAAATTCCGATCTGAAATTCAGATGTTTTGAAATATCCCAGTTAGCAAATACATTTCCTAATGTACGATAGACATTTGTATGGAAGTATTCGTTATCAACGCTTATCAACGGATTATAATAAAGCGGGAAGCTGCTGCTTGAACCAGGAGGCGTGCCGCTTATCAAACCCGAGCGCGGGTCAATTACGGGCGTTATAGGTGACAGTGCAACTATTTGCAGTGGTGTATTGAACTGGTCGTCGTTACTTACCCGTTTGTTAAAGGTGTGGGTAAAGTTTAAATTCATACCAATATTAAAGTTGCTGAATATTTTGGTATCAATGTTTACCCTGCCGGTGTAACGCTGAAACTGGTTGCCTTTAAGTATACCTGTTTGGTTTAGGGCCTGGCCGCCTATAAAATATGTGGTCTTTTCATTACCGCCGGTAAAATTGAGATCATATTGCTGTTGCGGCGCAGTTTGAAATGCCTCTTTGCCCCAATCTGTATTATAGGTTCGCCAGTTGGTATTCCCGGCAGAAAGGGTAGTAAACTTGCCTTCTATATACGCTTTCTCGTCGGCCTGGGCTGTTGCCAAATCGGGCTCAAAACCAAACAAAACATCCTGTGTAGCTGCTCCCATCGCGGCACGCTCCTGTAGGGCCAGCCATTGGTCGGTATTTAAAAACTTGCGCTCGCCCGATGGTTTGCTATACCCGAACTGGGCATTAAAGCTGATTTTGGCTGCGCCTATCTTTCCTTTTTTTGTAGTGATGATAATTACACCGTTTGAACCACGCGCACCGTATATTGCTGATGCCGATGCATCCTTCAGCACCTGGAACGATTCAACGTCGTTAAAGTTCAGATCGGCAAGCGGGTCTGACGCCGCGCCGTTACTCGACAGGCTAATCTGGTTGGCAATGATGCCGTCAATTACCACCAAAGGCTGGGTGCCGCCCGATATCGAAGCGGTACCGCGTACGCTGATTTTGATACCCTGCCCCAGCTTACCGTTATTAGCCTGGATATTAACACCTGCGGTTTTACCCTGTAACGCCTGCTCAAAACTGGTTACCGGAGTATTTTCCGTTTCCTTACCTGATACGGTTGCGATAGAACCCGTGATGCTGGCACGTTTTTGCGTACCGTAACCAACCACAACCACCTCGGTAAGCTGTTTGGGGTCAACGTCCATCTGTGCATCAACAGTTGCACCGGTTATAGGCAAATTAGCGTCTTTATAACCAATGTATTTAAACGTCAACGCAGTTGTTCCATCCGGAACGGTTAACGAATATAAACCATTTAAATCTGTTTGTGTGCCGGCTGATTTTGCACCTTTGGCGATCACCGTTACCCCGGGTAAAGGTGATCCGTCTTTTACGTCTGTTACTTTACCTTTTACCACTTTGCTTTGAGCAAATGCAAGTGAAAAACAGGAAAATAAAAGAAAAAACGAGAGTAGAGTTTTCTTCATATGTGATTAGTTAATTATTGTTCAGGGGTGTAACAAGTGGTAAATTAATAATAAATTGCCTTATATGCAATAAAAGTCACAAATAGTTTACGTAAAAATTAAAAAAATAGCACTTCACATACTATTTTTATATATAACATGTGCCTATTAAGTAAAACGTCGCTTATGAAAAATATTTGCCTACGACAGCAAACGACCTGTTTAACCCAGGCCACGGGCAGTAACCATTGTTTGGCTAACAGATATTGTGAAAGAGATTATTTCTATTAAGGACATAAAGTATTAAAGCGACCTGCAGTATGATCTTAACGATGGGTAAACAAGCTTAACAGTTTCCTTTGTTTATTCGCAGTTGCTAATTTTATCGCTGAAAGTCCTTCATTGTTCTCCAGGTTAAAGTCTGCGTCAAATTGTAGCAACCTTTTAACCTGCTCAATTTTATATTTCTTTTTTATAGCGTAAAACAAAGCGGTATTACCTTTTGGGTCGGCAGCGTTAACATTTGCACCATTTTTAAGGAACCATCCGGCTATTTCAAACCGCCGCCAGTTAAACGCAGCCAAAAATGGGGTGCCACCTGCCGTATCATTATCAATTTCAGCGCCGTATTTTTTAAACAAACTTGCGGCTTCAACATCATCGTACCAGGCAATAGCATACATGCAATTATCGGGATTAGCGCCGTTTTCTAACAGGTAAGTGTATATTTTCCTGTTACGACCACGAGTATAGGCGTACCATAAGGGTGTTGCGGGGAAATTACAACCACGATCGGGAATGTTATGAATTGAATTAATATCCATTCCATGGTTCAACAACAATTTGAGAATTTGCAAGCTATTTTCAGCTTTCTCAGGCGAGTTTGAGACATCAATGCCACATAGAAAATGAAGCGCATTTTTTCCACTGTCTTCACTCCATGTAAGCCATCTAGGCTCGCGGCTTAGCGTCTCTTCAACAACCAATAAATTGAGTTCTTTCACCGCTGTGATGAATTTATTCATAAGCAAGCTTATCTGGTAGACGGATAAACTAATGTAAGAAA
>Ga0105239_10002111_pt1 | contig 25662 bp, 22 predicted proteins | sample KBSC44metaG_FD_92761 | JGI IMG/M metagenome (GOLD analysis project Ga0105239, IMG submission 92761) | Corn rhizosphere microbial communities from Kellogg Biological Station, Michigan, USA - KBS C4-4 metaG | ecosystem: Host-associated > Plants > Roots > Rhizosphere > Soil | place: Michigan, USA...
AAATTTCTTACCCTTCTATAAAAGGCACTCACTCTGATGATTTTAAATGAAGCACAAATTTTAGAACGGCTTGTGGACTCTGATCCTCAGCGGCGCATCGTGATTACTCCTTTATTAAAGCCAGAAGAGCAATTCGGCCCCACATCCGTTGATCTTCGCCTTGGTACAGACTTTCAGGTAATGAGACGTACCAACCTAACGCACTTTGACCTCATGAAAGATCCCGAAGCCTTGGAACGGGATATGAAACAACACATGCAGTGCGTTAAAGTAAAACCTACAGAGCCTTTCGTTCTCCATCCTGGCGAGTTTGCCCTCGCTTCAACCCTGGAATATGTTAAAGTACCCCTCGATCTCTCAGCAAGACTAGAAGGACGGAGCACCTGGGGACGCTTAGGCTTACAGATCCACGCCACGGCAGGGTTTGTTGACCCGGGCTTTAGAGGAGCACTCACCTTTGAGCTTTCCAACGTAAGCAATATCCCACTACCCTTATATCCCGGGGTTCGGATTTCTCAAATCTGCTTCTTCCAAGGTGTGCAAACGAATCTGCCTTATCATAAAAAGCGTTACAGCAAGTATTCCGGAAAAAGCTCCACAGCATCTTCCGCATTTTTCCGGGATCCGGAGTACTCACGTATTCGCACCGCTAAAGAACAATTGAGCTACCAGTAAACGAGAATGGCCAAGCAAGATCCTTTGGAAGTTAGGACAACTTCTATCCTTGAAAACAATCCAATACCTTTTGCTTCCTTAACCGTCATTGGATTAGGCTTGCTGGGTGGCTCTTTTGCAATGGCCAGCCGCTCACGATATCCTGAAATCCCGATTTTTGCTATTGACTCAAACTCTGATACTCGTGCCTATGCAAGGAAGCACCAGATTGCGGATCACTGCTTTACCGATATATCGGAAGCGATAGATCGCTTGGGTAAAAAATGGAGCCATTCCTCGACTCTCATCGAGGAATCATCCATACCTTGGTCTGTAAAGTCATCTCCAGGCCAAAGCGATGCACCTCATTTAGTGGTACTGGCCTGTCACCTGGAAAAAAACCTGGAGCTATTAGACATAATAGCCTCTACAGTAAAATTAGGCAGCGTTATCGTTACAGATATCGGCAGTTGTAAGCGTGCCATTAGCCAAAAAGCAGAAGAGCTTCAGTTATCTTGCTTTATTCCGGCTCATCCCATGGCTGGTAAAGCCGTAAGCGGGCTTGAAAATGCGACAGACCTTCTATTTGTGGATAAAGGATATCTGATTTGTCCATTGGCAACGAATCAGGAAGATGACCTGCAACGATTAAAAAACTTTATCCGGAAAATTGGTGGAATTCCACGCTGTATTTCGGCGGAAGAACATGATCGCGCCATGGCCTATGTGAGCCATTTACCGCAAACCTATGCGACCCTCCTGGCCAATCTGCTTTCAGAAAATCAGCCCGAATATTTGCTCCAATGCTTTGGAGCCGGATTGGATGATCAACTTCGCCTTGCGGCAAGTTCTTATGCGATGTGGGGCGATGTTTTAAAGCAGAACAATGATAATATCCGCGCGGCACTCAGAGGCTTAAGAGAGCAGATTGACGCGGCACTCACGGCACCAGATTCCGCTGTGTATTGGGAACAGCGTTTCAAACAGGGCAACCAAACAGAGCAAGTCTTTCAAGAAGCTAAAAAAAACCGGAGCGTTGGTGGCTCCGGTCATTGAATCAGCTTCATAGGGGGATCTGGTTAAGCACCCACTTTCATGGCAGGCATAAAGGGGCGTAATTTTTCGAGTTGTCTTGACGGTGGTGTACCTAACGTTTTCAGTAAGACAGGTACAACCTTGTCCATTTGACACGTAAAGGAATATCCACCTTTGGGAATCGTGCAACCTGCGCAATTAGCAGAAGACAGGTAGCATTTAATGGCCTGGTCAGTCCATGTTTGGGTGATCGATGCCGAAACATCTTCATCGAGCCTCTGTGCCCAAAACTCTGACACTGTCGCTGGTGGCAGCATGCTGCAACCTCCACTCACTCTTCTCGCGAACCGAAGTACTTAGCACAGTCCTAGAAGTTACCTCTAAGAATGCAACTATCCATTAATCCATTCGTTATAAAATGCAAACTCAGTAGTTAGGAACTAACTGCCTTGCGCTTCATTGAACTGTCCTTGATGAAATTAATCATATTATTTTCTAGATTCGATTTGCTCCCCTAACTAGAGGAATATTAGAAAATTATACGGTTTTAGGGTTTAAGCTGCCCTGAAAGCGATTTTTCACCTCTTGAGGAGCCTCTTGCGGTGAAATAGAGGATGCATTAGCAGCCTTCACTTTGGGATTCTTAGGAGGCAGGAGTCCCTGATCCATAATTTGCCCATCTTTATCAATCGCTTGAAAGCTTAAGCCATTAGGAGTTTCTTCAAACATCATAAAGTGGCGCTGAGGTATGAACACAGTAATGGGATAGATTGGCTCCATACCCACTTTTTTAATTTCTTTCGGAGATAATACCCGGCCGCCCGCACCACTGATGAACTCAGGAATATCCTCCTTCGTATAATCGTTCCGCTCGTATGCGTGATGATGCCCCGCCAGATAAGCATCCACATGGTTCCGCTTTAAGAGAGGCTCAAGGTCATCTCGAAGCTCTTTCAGCATACCCGGAGGTTCAAGCTTTTCATTTTGAGCATATATAGGATAGTGCCCGTAGACAATTTTGTACTTAGCATTACTAGAAGCTAAGGCTTTATCAAGCCATTTCAACTGGCGTTTTGCAGCTTGTCTAGCTTGTTCAATGTTTACAGAATTATCCGGATAACCATTACCATGGAAGCTATTGCCATACTCAGGAAAAAGTAGAGTTGTATCTATAGCAAAAATATCTACATTACCGATATGGCTCTGATAATAACGCGGTGTACCCCAATATTGAAGTTGCTTACCACCTTGAGAAGCGTCTAAAACATCGTGATTCCCCAAAACAGGATAAAAACGAACACCTTCTTTCTGTAAACCTGAAAGGGGTTGTTTGATATCATCTTTAAAATAACGTTCCTGACCGGAAGGATAAACATTATCGCCCATCGTCAAAACAGAGGCATAAGGCTTGTCTTTAAAGGTTTTCATCATCGCCTTTAAAACAGCATCTTCACCCGAGCCAGACGTGATGCTATCAAAATACCGAGCTTGATGACCTACGCCAAAATCTCCAATAACCGCAAAGCGTTTGATAGCCTCGGTTTTATCGAGATCCACCGGTTGAAAGGATGCCGGAGCAGCTTCTACAAAAGTATTATCAGGGGAGAACGAGCCCTTAGACTGAAAGCTATCCGTATCGGATTGGGTTTCCTGTAAGGCGTTATTATTTTTTGTGAGCAAACTGTGCGGAATAATTCCCGTTCCGAAACTCACAGAACGTGTTGCAGAAAAATTAAGTACAGCAGGCTTAACAGAAAGGATCATGCAAAGCTCTTTTGTGAATTAATATAAGGGTGACTGGGATCTGTGAGAAGGCTAGAAATACATTTTAGCTTACTAGTATTCATTAAAGAAGCCCTAAAGTCGATACAAGTCTGTAAAACTCCTTGATATTTTATTAATACGTCGCTGAAGCGAAAGAATTGTTTCTCCAATATAAATAATCTTTAAAAAACAAATAATTAAATATTTAATCAAGAATAGTTTCTTATTTAATGTAAAGGCCAATAAAGCAATCCTTGTAAATATGAAATGAGAAGTTTATTATGTAACCCGCTCTTATCTTAGTGATATGTGTCCTTTTTTATTTACATGTAGTGGCCGTCTGAATCACTCAACCGGAAATACTCCAAGTGGCCGAACCATCAGCTTCATCCAGCTCTTCAAAACAAGATAAAAAATCTGAAGACAGCGTCACATTATCACCCGCTCAAACCAGCATTATTTATTGGTTAGCGGGTGCAGTTCCAATTGCAAAAGCTTTAACACCACCCTTTACCTACCTCGGAGATGTCTGGAAAAAGGGCTATGACGATTTAAAACCAGAAACCCGAGCATCCCGGCTTTATCAAAGTGTTGTGAGTGATATCAGCCGTCAAACAATGACGTGCACCTTCCAGCTCGCCAGCTACTTTATCGCGGGAGATCTCATTAAAATTGGTCTGCAAAAATACTTTGACCACAAAAGAAACAAAGCTGTAGCATCCGGTGTAGATTACACGGAGCAAAAGAAAAAAGATGATACAACCAAGCAGATGGTTCTCCAGGTGTCATCTCTCTTTATTCAGGTAATTGCAACCATTATCAGCCGTCCCTTTGGCGGAGCGGATTTAAACAAGCTACTCAAACGGGAAGATTATCCGGATAAAAAACCCAGAAAAGGGCTTGATAAGTTTGTTGAAAATTTTATTAATAAACACCTGAGAGACCCCAAATCATTACATCTACGTGCCGGGAAAACTTCTCTGCTTGCAACAGGAGTCATTACCGTCTATTTGGGCTCTTTGATGGGTGTTCTCTACGGTTTCTCTCAATTTATGCAAAATACTTTCGGAGACAAAAACAAAACAACACCTTCCCTAACAAAAACTTCCGTTAGCTCCACACCAGTGCTGTCCAATGCTATGCCAATTAACAAACCCTTTTCAAACCCCAATAACCCTAACCTTAATACTGGATATGGCCCCCTCCCGGGCAAGCAACCCGGTTTTTCCGGATATAGGCGCAATTCCATCCCGCTCTATTAAGAAATTCAAGCAAGCACACCAATTGATGACGATTTTATATATTGTTTTAATAATTTATGTAAATTTTTATGTCTAATGCCTTAAATTTTACTGCTCAAAAACCTTCATTTTAATAAGGATTTTTTGAGAGGAGCTTTTCCCATGCCAGATTTATCACCCTCTTTATTTGAAGGGATTCATAAGCTCCCTTCAGCAGTAAAAGGCATGATTTGGAGCAAGTCCAAAGTTCCTTTAGCCTCTTTAAAATCAGATGATAAATTTGTACCCAGCGGAAAACAAATGGTATCAGATGTCAGAGGGGCTTTAGAAAAGAAAAATATTACAAAAGCCGAGCATGACAACGCAGCCTTGGAAATTGTAAAAGCCAGTGCCGGTACTCCTCATGAAGTCGAAGCATTAAGCGAATACTTGAAATCAGCTCAAAAAGACCCATCCCTGTTAACGCCCGAGATTCATAATCATTCGATATTCACCCCGAAACGAGTCCATGAGTGGACACCTGAATTCACAGAGGGCACAGTTGCGACTTTAAAGCACGTTCCTCCTGACGTTCAAGGAAAATGGGTCGACTTAATTAAGCAATCTCCGCAGTTAACGGAGCAGCTTGAGAAAAAATGTGGAACAAAAACGCTTGATTTGGAATCAAAAGCCCATCAAAACGCAATGATTGAACTGATGCCGGACATGCTGCCCAAAACTCAAAAATTTGCAGCTGATGCCATTGAAAATACAACAACGCATAAAATGGCAGTTGCGGAATTGAACGCGCGTCCAAATGTGATGTTACCAAATGAAATGGAAATGAAGGCAAACGACGTCGATCTGATTCAAGAATTTCAAAAACCGAGTCCTGATTTTAATAAGGTCTTTACTCTTCTTAGAACTGATCGAACTGAAAGTCCTGAGCTTCATAACTTTTATTTCCAAACTGCTTTTCAGCACGGAAATACGGATACCATTCAGTTTTTAGGAAAGAAGCAAGGTGTAGAGGTAAATTACAGACATCCTGGTGATCCAAATCAGAATACACTCTTTCTGCATGCTGTAGGCTCTAAACAAATGAACATGGCTCAAACGCTTGCAGAAGTAGGCGCTAACGTGAAAGCAACCAACATTGCCGAGCAATCAGCAATGCATATTGTGGCCGATCAAGGGAATATAAAAGCCGTTCCCGTTTTACATGACTTGGGAGTACCGGTAGACGCCACGAATAAAGAGGGCTATACACCTCTTCATCTTACAGCCGAAAGCAATGCTGCTGAAACGGCTCGCGCTTTGGTTGGCCTGGGTGCTGCTATCAACAAAAAAGTCGACGGACAAACACCGCTAGACATTGCTTTAGAAGCGCATAAATATTCTAATCGAAAAGCTGTTATCAAAACCTTGGAAGAACTAGGTGCCAAAAAGGGCAGCGAAATTCCTTAACTGCGCTGCTTCAAAAGGTCACGAATTTCACTGAGTAATTTCACATCTTCCGGTGGTTCAACCGGTGTTGCGGACCGAGCTTCCATTTCTGCTTTTTTAAGGCGGCGAAGCTTATTCATACCTTGTACAACGATAAAAATACTAAATGCGACCAATAAAAAATCGACGCTCGTTTGAATAAAATTTCCGTAATTTAACGTGACGGCGGGAATTGTTTTTCCGGCAGCATCCACTGTTTCCGGCCTTAAGGCAAGCTTCAGATCCGTGAAGTTCAAACCACCGGTAATCAGTCCGATAGGGGGCATAATAATATCCGACACTAGCGAGCTGACAATTTTCCCAAAGGCCCCCCCGATTACGACCCCTACAGCGAGATCAATCACATTGCCCTTCATGGCAAATTCTTTGAATTCCTGCAAAAAGCTCATAGACCAGTGCTCCGGTGATTAAAACGAGGTGACATTCGCTTGGCATTGTCTCCGAAACAAAGCGGTCATGCACTCACTTGATGGTGCTAGGTTTTGAAAGACTTGTAAGTAATTGATCTTTAGAGGACACTGACAGAGTATTTGTTCATCATCATCATCTTTTTTAGGAGCTCTTAAATGCCAAGTTGGCCTTCTATTTTGACGCGTACTACTACTAATTCAGTGTCTCATCGCACTAAAACTCCAAGTCAAAAGCTTACTACCATAGCGACGACTCTCGAACCTCAAATCCGCTACGATTGGGGTGACGGGCAAGTCACAAGCACATCCGAGTCAGCCAAAAAGGCTCGAACACAAAAACTTCAAAGCATGCCTCCTCCACCATACAAGCCTCCCACATTTCAAGAACAGGAGGCAAGAATAAGAGCACGTCTTGGTGGCACAACGACAAGAAGAGAATGGAATGCTTAATATTTATTCAAGTTTTAAAGGTTAGTTAATTAGATTTAACTAACCTTTAAAATATGTCCGAAACTGCTTTCCAGGTGCTGACGAATGTCTTCACGCTTATCATTCACCCAAAAACGGAAACCGGTCTTAATCCGCGTTCCATCCGAAAAACTGAGAATAACCGGATTCGGACCCCGATTTCGAGCAAATAGCTGACCAATTGCTTGGAGCACTTCCCACTTTGGGGGAGTCATAAAGTAAAGCTGAAAGGGTGAAACGCCTTCCACAGGACGACTATCGTTGAGGATAATGCTTTGCATTTCCCCGTTATCCCCTCGATATTGCAACTTACCGGTCAATAAAAGCCGTTTTCCTTCAGAGACCTGTTCGCCTAATTTTTCAACCGAATCACTGAACATGACGAACTCAATTTCGCTTGTTGCATCTTCGATTTTTCCAATCCAGATGGGTCGATTTTTCTTGGTCATTTTTTTCTGCAAGCTGGAAACCAGCCCACCAATAATAATCTCAGCCCCATCCGGGAGGCCTTTCAATTCACTAATGGTATGCGTTGTCAGTACCGGGAGCGTTTCCATAATGCTATCGAGCGGATGGGAGGTCACGTAAAAACCCATGAGTTCTTTTTCAAAGGTCTGAATTTCATCATCCGTGTATTCTTCCACGGAACCGATCAGCGTCAGTCCACCGAATTCGGGCGTGTCTTCCGAATCGCCCGAATTAAAAAGCGAAAATAAGCTGGCCTGTCCGGTCATTTTCCGTTGTTGGCATTGCCCGGCATACCCTGCCATATTTTCAACATTTTGAAAAAGCTGTTTACGCGGATGCCCGAATTTCTCAAAGGCACCACTATTCACCAAACTCTCTAAGGTTTTCCGATTCAAAACCTTCGGATCAACGCGTTCACAAAAATCAGCCAAGGAAGTAAAGGGTTTTTCAGTACGAGCGTTTACAATACTTTCTACAACACCACTACCCACATTTCGGATACTGGCCAAACCGAAGCGAATACCTCGAGAACCATCCGGTAGAACGTCCGGCGTAAAGTCATGTCGAGACGTATTCACATCCGGGGGTAGAATCTTTAAACCCATTTTGCGAGCAGCCAGAATATAAAACTGCGTTTTTTCCAAATCTCCAGTAACGCTGGAAAGCAAAGCACAGAGATACTCAACGGGGTGATGCACCTTTAAGAAAGCCGTTTGATAGGCAACCAGCGCATAAGCCGCTGAGTGAGACCGGTTAAAACAGTAGGCCGCAAACTCGCTCATAGTGCTGAACAGTTCGTCCGCCATTTTAAGATCAACGTTATTGGCTTCGCATCCTTTTAAGAAGCCTTCACGCTCCTTTTCCATGATCTCGGCTTTTTTCTTACCCATTGCTCGACGAAGCAAGTCCGCCTGTCCGAGTGAATAGCCCGCCAAGGACTGAGCAATCTGCATAATTTGTTCTTGGTAAACAATGGTCCCATAGGTATCTTTAAGCAAAGGCTCCAGAGCCGGATGCTTATATTCAACCTTCGCACGTCCGTGTTTCCGATCAACGAACTGCTTGACCATCCCGGAGTTCAAAGGACCCGGACGATAAAGGGCTACAAGCGCACCGATATCTTCAAAAACAGAGGGCTTTAAATCCTTTACCAGAGCCTTCATCCCGCCAGACTCCAGCTGGAACACACCATCCGTGTCTCCCTCGGTAAGCATAGCGTAAACGCCTTCATCATCCAGAGGCAGATGGCGCATATCGGGCACATTGTCCGATAATCCGCTGTTTTTAACGAGCTCGATGGTGTTATCGATAATGGTCAGGTTTCGCAGGCCCAAAAAATCCATTTTAAGCAGACCCAGTTTTTCCAAGTCTCCCATTGGGTATTGGGAAACGATCATCCCACTCTCTCGACCATCCTTGGTGTATTGTACTGGCACCAAGGTGTCCAAATCGTCTTTTGCAATCACAACTCCGGCCGCGTGCATCCCCACGCTAACAGCGGTTCCTTCAAGGGCAAGGGCGAGATCAACCAATTCCTTAGTCGACGTATCGGAATCATAGAGCTTTTTCAGCTCCATGCCGTCTTCCAGGGCATCCTTCAGCTTAATAGCAGGGCCGAAGGGAACCATTTTTGCCAGTTTATCGCTCTCAGCAAAGGGTAAATCCATAACCCGTGCGACCGCTTTTAACGAGGCGCGCGCCGCGAGCGTACCATAGGTAATAATCTGACAGACCCGAGCACCACCGTATTTTTTACGAACATACTCAATAACCTTCTCACGACGGTCAATGCAGAAGTCAATATCGATATCCGGCATTGAAACCCTCTCGGGGTTTAGGAATCGTTCAAACAGCAAATTATGCTCAACCGGATCGATGTCCGTAATACCCAGCACGAAAGCGACCAAGCTCCCTGCGGCGGATCCCCGGCCGGGACCCACTGGAATGTCGTTGTCACGTGCAAATTTAATGAAATCCGCAACAATCAAGAAGTAAGCCGGGAAACCCATCTGGTTGATAATCCGGAGTTCAAACTCCATCCGTTCTTTGAGTTCAGACGTAATCTCTGTATAGTGCGACTGCATACCGGCTTCCACTTCGCGCAGCAATGCCGCTTCCATGGTATCGCCGGGCTCTAAGGGGAAGTCTGGGAGGATTGATTCCCCCTGCTTCATTTTGAAATCAATTTGCTCGGTGATGCGAATCGTATTATCCAACGCCCGTTCCACCAAACTGCGATCAAGATGGCGGAATAGAGAGTCCATTTCCTGAGGACTTTTGATGTAGAACTGCGGGCCATAAATCTCACGAGCGCCGCCTTCAGCTAAGGTTTTACCCTGTTGCATGCACAGCAGAATGTTTTGAATCGAATCATCACCAGGACGGGAAAAGTGAGTGTCGTTGGTAACAACGAGTTCAATATCCAACTCCGCAGCGATTTTACAGGCTTCGGTGGTAAAGCGCATTTCCGCCTCTTTACCGTGATCAAAAATCTCGATATAAAGGTCATCACCAAAAATATCTTTCAGGAGCTTGGCTCGTTCCCGGGCTTCATCCGGTAAGCCTCGTAAAATGGGGCGGCCAATCGGTCCGGTTAAATCCCCTGTTAAGGCAATGAGTCCTTCGCTGTAGGTGCGAATTATGTCCCAGTTCACACGAGGCTTATAGTAAAAGCCTTCCAAGTGGGCCCGGGAAACCATTTTGACCAGGTTTTTATAACCGGTTTCATTTTTACAGAGAAAAACCACCTGATGCATGGGTTGGCGACTGCTATGATCCGTCACGTCGCCATCAATGACCGCTAAATCGACGCCTATAATCGGCTTAACGCTCGTTCCCTTGCAAGCGTTATAAAGTTCAACCGCACCATACATGACCCCGTGATCGGTAATCGCAATGGCAGGCATTTCGTGTTGCGCGGCAATTTTTACCAAATCGGATACACGCGATGTCGCATCCAACATGCTGTAATGCGTGTGGGTATGGAGGTGAACAAAGGGACGTGGGGAACTGCTACTGCTCATGATTTCTCTGAAGGAAAAGCTTGGGATTAATAGAAACTCATTCCATCATATCCCAAGCAATCCTCAAATTAGTTCTCAGGATTTTATAAAAATTCTTCAGAAGTCCAGGAAGCCTCTTCACTCTTACCTGCCCTTCCGCAGGTTAGTCGCGGAATCCAGAATAAATACAGCTTTCTGGATGCTGCGACTTCGCGCAGCATGACAATAAGGCATTAATGGGACAATGTCATTTCAGTAACTTTTCCGAAGAGCCTTTTATAAAAGCGATACCAACTTCACAGTACAGCACAACTACCGAATAAGCCCTCGATTTCTTAGCGCTTCCTGTAGTATCTGAAGTTGCTTCATCTGATACTCTTGACCCGCTCTTTGAAGATGAGGCTCCGTATAAGCAGTTTGTTCGGAACATTTACGAGCTGCCATTGTTAAGAGTGTCATTTCTTTCATACCATCTCTGATTGGTTTTTCAAGTTCTTGGATTGTTTCTGCCAATTGATCTACTCTTCTGAAATTAGCTATAGGTTTTGCTAACTCAGCTTCAAGTTCCCTTGCACATTTTTCTCTTTCCTCATTTAATTGTTTACTCGTTTTTTCAGTGGCCTCAAATTGCCCCCTCCATCGGTCAAATCGCTCCTGTCTTCTATCGATCTGCTTCACAAGTTTGGGAAGATCGGCATCGTCAATATGAACTTCCCTTCCCAATTTTGCTAGTCTTTTTAAGACTGCTTGCTGCTTTGGGTATATTTCTTGTTCTCTTCGAGAAATTTCCTCTTTTTGTTCACCTAAGAATCTGCCCCAAGCCGTTAAGCGAGGATCTCCATTCTCGAATTTTAATGCTCTCAATACCCTCTTTGCTATTTCAAACTGAGAAGCCTTTTTCCGAATTTCGGTAGCTGCTCGATTCAATCCACTTTGTTTAATTTTTAGGATATCTAGATTACGGGATCTTTTTTCTCTAGCAGTTAAAGGTTTTGGGCGTTTTGTTTTTACTGCAACGACAGAGCCTCTTCCAAAGCTGGGCCCTGAAATATTATTTGACATGCTTACACCTTTCAGAACAGTAAAATGGATGATGAATTCAACTGGATCAAATCCGTGAAGGAAATTTGTTGCCTTTTTCATCCCCAAGTAAATCAATTACAAATTATCCAGTGTTTTTTGCGGGCCAAGTCTCGTTAATCCTTGAGCAATTGCTCGGTATTTTTCAGTCACATTAATTCTACCGATACTCAGTAATCTCCGCTGTTTGCGTAAATCTTCTTCTGCTTTTCTGTGAAGATCCCAATTTCTTATGATTTGCCTATTTGTAAATTCCAATGCTAAAAAATGTGCGGGTAAATAATAATAACCTTTAGCTCGCATAGCATTTATCTCTGATCGTTGTATTTCATGAGAAGCATATAGATCTCCTATCATTTGAGAATGCAATTGCAGTTGACGCTCTGATTCGTTGAGATTTTCACTCAACGACTCTAAGTTTCGGCTTTGCTGCTGCCGCAATTGCATCTGTTTTGAAAGCTCTTCAAAGTTAGCATCGCGACGAACACGTTTATCAGCCAATTTTGCTCGTTTCATTAAAGCCAGCTTTTGTTGTCGATAAATTTTATTTTGTGCAGCTTTAAGGCTTTCAGCTTTTTCCCTTAAAGAATATCCATTTTTAATTATTGCGTCTCTGTTCTGTGAATTCATTTGTCCAAATTCCTGAGCAAAAGCCTTAACTTCTAGACGAAAGTTCTGCAATTCCTCAGTTATCTGGGTAGCACTTGCTTTCAATTTCTTCTGCTTGGCTGGCAAAGTAAAATACTCTGCCTTTTCTGAAGAATACTTTGCCCTATCTAAAAAATCCTCACGTCGTTTTATGATCCGCTTCTCTCGTCTGCTAGACTTATGTCTGTCAGCCCTACGAGAGGTGTCTCGAATTTTATTGGGATCGAGCATCCAGCTTAATGCCCTAAATCCCAGTTTTTCATCGATTTCCGGAAGTAATTTAGGATATTGAGCAGGCGATGCTTGCGCAAGGACTGCAAGCATCTTGGGATTATCTTGTTGCATGGTTTTTAATAGTTCTGTAACTCCCCTCTGAATTGCATTGTGTATTCTTGGGTAAGAAGTCTTCCCCGTTGAGCTCGCTACTACATGGGCAGGTTTTTTTTTCTTAAGAACAAACCTATCGCCCGCCTGTAATACCGGAGTGGAAGCTTTCCTCGATTGATATTTAATCTTTAAACGAGGAGCATCTACTTTAAAAACAGGCGTAGATTTATATTGATATCTATTTTTTAAAGTGGTGAGAGGCATTTAAAACCCTTGTTCGAAAGCGCTGGATAGGTTTTCAAATAAAACGGTGAAAAACAATTATAAAATCTTACCTAAGCATATGTCTAACAAAGCAATTAGTACATCTTTTGATGTCTATATAAGGGCAAGATTCCGCATTAGCTTTCATTACAGAATACCCTTGTATAACATTAGCTCTCTTCAAAATCTCAGATTCCTGAGGTAAACTCCATTGCAGCAGAGAAATGCGATGGTGAAATAGCCTTATTTCGTTGTGGAGATTAGTAATTTGTCTCAAGCGATACAAATTTTGAAAGACAATATTTATTGTTGCTTGGCAACAGCCTCAAAAGAAGGAATGCCCTGGAATACGCCCGTTTTTTATTCCTATGATCATGAACTCACTGTGTACTGGGCGTCGTCTATCGAGTCGGTTCATTCCCAATATTTAAAAGAAAATTCACAGGCATTTATTGTTATTTACAACTCTACGGCAGCACCAAGAACTGCTACAGCGCTTTATTTACAAGGACACGTTGAAACAGTACCCGATCATCGCTTAGATGAAAGGGTTCAGCAGCATTTCAAGCGCGTGGGTGAAGACTCTCTTTTTACAGGAAACCATTATCGAGGAGCCTCACCGGAACGCCTTTATCAATTCAGCACTCAAAAAGCCTGGCTTCTTGGGGAGCCCCTGGATAAAGCAGGGCATCTCATCGATATCCGTAAAGAACTCTCTATCAACCAATTAAAACAGTCTTTGAAAAAAGCATCCAACCCCTAAAGTTTTCAAGGCTTCTTTTTGCCGAGTCTCTTTTTCGTTGCTGTTTTAGGACCTCTATTTTTTCTACCTCTTCCCTCTAAATGACGCGAAACGGTATCGGCAGTATAAGTCATTGTTGCCAAAGCAGCCACAATAGTCTCACCACCTGGGAGCGCACGCAATTTTGGAGAATTGGATAAAGCTGCACCTGCTTGTATTATTTTTGAGCTAAAAGGAAGGGGGGCTTCTTTGAATAGAATAGCTTTCGTCGCCATATCCACTTTATCCTCTTGAACAAAACGTGATGCCAAATGCCGTGGATCTCTTCCCATAGAATTAATTAATGAGTGTGTTTTATTGAGGCCAGGAGGATAGAAAGTCCCAGGAGAAACGAGAGGAGTACCTTGCATATGAATGAATACCTTTCAAAAATGATGAACACAATAAAAAAAGAAGCTTTTTATAGCAGTATTTTCCCGCAATAAAAGTCAGAACCTTATTGGCCTTTTTTATAACCTGGTTTTTCAGGGGCCAACTCGTAGTTCAGCGGACTTGGCAAATCGCCGGATGAATGAACGCTACCAGCTGAACTGGCTTGGACTTCCGCATTGTAAGCAGAGTTTAAAGCACCCAATAAAGCAGCTAAGGCTGAGCCATCAAGTAAGGTAGATTGATTGCTGCTAATAGCCCGAATACTGTCCATATAGCTGGCTGAACCCATATCCAGAGGCGTTACGCCATCCGTTGCCGATGCATTAGGGCCACTCACCATAAAACCGGCAGCCAAACGTTTTTCTTCTTGTACACGGGATAGCCAAGGGTGTGCTAAGTGTTGTGCCGCGTGCTCTCCCATACCACTGACATAGGAAATACCCAAGGGATTTCCACCAAAAATATAGCTGACCGATTTACTCGCAGCGTCTCGGTATCGTTTGTTCCCCGTAAGCCGGTAAGCGGCCAATAGAACATTAGCCCTCTCAACTACACGACGGTTGGAAGTCGTGGCAAAGCGTGCCAAACCTGCACCATAGGGATCATTTTCAACCGCTTCAGCAATTGAAGCAGCCATCTGATCCAACTGGTTTTTGATGGATGTTAAGGCCGCAGGATCCGTTTTTGGCGCATAAAGCGCATAATGTACCAATCCCAAAAGCGCAGGATTTTCGAGAGACGGTGTTTGTATGGATTTTAAAGTCGCTAACTGTTGCAAAAACGCCGTATGATAAACCTCTTTACCGGTTGCAGCATAAAGTTCCGCAAGAGCCCAGAAGCGATGATTCTGATCGTCCTTCACATCGCGGCCTGCTGGAATGGGTTCCGGATGCGCCTGTAAAAAGTCCCAACCTTTTTCAGCCAATAAAAGAAGCTTTACGCTATAGCCCATATCAGCCTGAGAAAAGTCCCGCGCCCCTTGAGCAAAGGCAGCAACTGCATCAGCAGTTTCACGAGTCGCAACGCCATCTACAAGCCTGGGTTGCTCATCCTCATCCGGTGTTCGTAAGGATTTCTGGAGGCTGGCAGGTTCAGTGCCTCTTACGCCACTATAGAGGGCTCCATCTTGTTTACGCTGCATCGCGCGAAGCCAGTCCAGACCGTGGCGCACTTCATGGTGAAAATCATCCGTAGTCCCTAAACCCGGCTCGCTAAATGGGTAATCCATGCTGAATTTTCGCAGGGGGCGATTTGCCCAAGGGCCATCTCCCTCATCTACACCCATCAGCTCAGATGTCGCAATAGCCGTTAGCGAAACGGATTTATCGTAACTGTCCCCATTGTGCCAACCGCCAACGGCATCAACCCGTCTTGCATCCAAACCGGGATTCGCAAGAGGCGCATCCTCAGTATGGCAGGCCCCATGAAAAAGTCGAATTTTGGGTGCATCGACTTCTTGTCCGCAACGTTCAAAAAAGAAGCTGCGCATCACGGGCTTGAGCGCATCCCAATAGACGAAACTCGCCACCGGGAAGAGAGGCGACTTCACATCGTGTCCTCTGAGATGCACTTCAACAGGACCATTATCTTTAAATTCCGAGAAATCGATTAAAAGCTTACGGGTACCCGGCCCTGGAAGATTGCTTTTAGTCCCTAATTCAATGACTTTAACCTTTTCAAAAACATTTTGACCCACAATGGCCTTGAAATGAGGGTTATGTTTATTGGGATCATAGAGAACGAAGTGTGGATGCTTTAAGTTGGTCGGGACATCTTCCACAATCATGGTTTTGACGCCATGCGTGTGATATCCAATGGCAGGCACTAAAAAGTGGATTGCGGAAACGGGAGCAGGCTTCGGCTTAATAGGAACAAAATTTTGAGCCGCTACCTCCGTATTAAAACCCATAGAATTCAAACAAATTGAACCTGCCAAACTCAAAAGTGTGACATAGGTTCCAAGTTTACGTTGCCTGTATAACACGTTTCAATCACCAAATTAATACAACCAAACAGGACCAACCACACCCCTAAGAGCATCCAACTCATTAAAAAAGCATTCTTACGTAGGTGGAAAAGATCCAAGATTCACACACGAGTCTTCCCTCAGCATTTTATACGAAACATATCCACATAGCGTTGGAATAGAGGAGGAGAAGCCTCTTCTATTTCACTATTCTCTAGGCATGAAAGCTATGAAATTACATCTCAGAAGAAGCTGACTTTACATAGCTTTACAAACTAACATCAGATCTGGAAAGGTTGTTTTTATGCTCATAGACAAAGAGAAGCTGCATAGCACTCTACATCAAAAGTTTTCTACTCTACTACTTCTACCTACCTTTTTACTCTACTCAGACAAGCTACCCACCCTAACTAGGTGGGTTTTTTATTGGAGAATTTCGGCTCAAATACTCCAAAATAAACAGCACCAAGACTGAAATGCATTCAATTGATAGCTTGCTGACTAATAGAGTTCAGTCTATTTTTTGCTACACTATCAACGATTTTTGTAGACTTAAAATGTTCCAATCAACATTAGTCTAAATTTTCCCATTCATCATCTTATTTAAAAATCCCAGGTGCTTTTATGACAATTTCATCTTCATCTTCCCACTTCAATGGCAGAGTCCGCTCATTTAAAAGCAAAAGCCATCGAACGGCTCACGAAGCCCATCAGAAAAAATTTACCCGACATTATCAATTTAACCGTCCGAAAACTTCAATTCCCAAGCAAACGTTACCTATTGTATTGCCCAAAAAAGCTAAACCCCTTTCAAAATTGAAAGGATTAAGTCTTCAAATAGGAACAAATTCCAACCCTTTGAAAGAAAAACAACTAACGCCCCCAGCAGCCCCTACTGGAGACAAGTTAGATTTTTCATTCAAAAATGCGGCTTTTCCAAGCCCGAAAGCTGATAAGTTTGAGTTTCCCGTAACCACCTCAATCGACAGAACTACATCCCGTACATTTCCATTGTATCCAGACCCTGAAAGCCCGAAAGGAATGAACTTGGTAGAAAGCCAAGGCAGTACCACTAAACCTGAATTTGGTGTTCCTACTCCTTTGGTTAAAAGACATACCACTGGAAGTCTTGATTTAAGCAGAACAAAAAGTGGAGGTATTTCAAAAAAAGAGGTACCACTCGCCCAAAAACCTCGCCATAGAAGGAAAAATGCAATGACTCAACAAGACCTCATCGCATATGTAAATTCCGGGGTTGCTACGCCAAATACAAGAACTCAAGAGTTATTTTCAAAGTTTAAAATTCGAGAATCGCACGATGCAGAAACAGAAAAATCGCCTAGCCCTTTTAGAACCGAGCTTGTTCCAGATTCCACATCAGTTGATAGTCCAGAACCAAGTAAAGTAAACCAGCAAACCGATCCAGAGCTTAATAACCTGCTCTTCCACTGGTAACGTGATTAACTGTAAAACTATACAGTTTCCAAAACTCATCCATTACCTTCAAATAAAAATTTGAAAAAGAGCTCAAAGGCTAATAGCCTTTGAGCTCTAAGCTTATAACAAGCCCATTAGTATAAGCATTATTATTTATGATCGAGAATAGCGATACCCGGGAGTGTTTTACCTTCCAGGTATTCCAGGCTGGCACCACCACCGGTACTGACATGGGTGAAATTTTGATGCGCCAAACCAATCTGCTCAATTGCAGCAACGGTATCACCACCACCCAGAATACTCTCGCAACGGCCCTTAGCTGTTAAATCAGCAATAGTTTTCGCGATAGCCTTGGTGCCTTTTGCAAATTTAGGCATTTCAAAAACACCCAAGGGACCATTCCAGAGAACATGAGGACTTTTTTCAAGAATTGCCTGCAAGCGACGAATGGAATTAGGCCCAATATCAAGACCCATCCAGCCATCAGGAATCAAGTCGGCATCAACCGTTTGTGTATCAGCATCAGCATCAAATTTATCCGCAACAACCAGATCATCCGGCAGAATCAGGGTTACATTATTTGAAGCTTTCGCCTTTTTCAGAAGCTTAGCCGCCGTTTCCACGTAATCATCTTCCACCAAGGAAGTCCCTGTCTCAATGCCTTCGGCTTTCAGGAAGGTAAAGACCATTCCACCCCCAATCACCAGGTAGCGGACCTTATCCAAAAGGTTTTCCAGAACCGTGATTTTAGTAGACACCTTACTTCCGCCAATAATGGCCGTCAGAGGTTCGTCAGTATTAAGTACACTAGAAAGCGCCTCAATTTCAGCTTCCATCAATAAGCCTGCAACCTTCACAGGCAGGTGGTGTCCAACGCCTTCCGTTGAAGCATGCGCGCGATGCGCAGTACCAAAGGCATCATTCACAAACACATCGCCCAAAGCAGCCAATTGCTTGGCAAAATCAGGATCATTAGCCTCTTCACCCGGGAAAAAACGCATATTTTCAAGTAATAGGATCTCTCCCTCTGCAAGCGTGCCCAATTGAGAAGCCCAAGTATCAGGAGTGGCTTCCGCCTGAAAGTGAACCTTCACACCGGGCAAGAGTTTCTGTAAACGCTCAGCAACAGGCTTCAGGGAGAACTCTGAGCTCACCTTACCTTTAGGACGGCCCAGGTGGCTCATGATAATAACTTTCGCCTTGGCGTCTGTTAAAAATTTCAAAGTGGGAAGAGCAGCCTGAATACGGCTATCATCGGTAATATTACCGCTCTTGTCCTGTGGTGTATTGAAATCTTCCCGCAACAACGCCCTTTTTCCAGACCAATCCTTAATATCGCGGATCGTTTTATATTGACTTTTCATCTTTTTAGCTCCAGCGGGTGCAGGCATTTCTCTTCTACGTCCTTATTTATGACTCGTTCATTTTGATACTATTTTAACGTGGATAAAGGCTCTACACAGGTAACTCATACGGTTAGTTTTATGAAAGAAACGAGTTACATGAGAGTAGACATGAGGTGTAATGTTTTAGAAAACTTTACAATTATTTCCAGATCAGAGGCTAATTTCTTCTTAAAAAATAGTCAAAGGTTTTAAACAAAAGCACCCTGTTAAATAGAAAACTATTAACAGGGTACTTTAAGATTATTATAAGACCCAACATTTAATGGTGATGGTGATTGTTTCCATCATGGGAATGCCCATGCTCAAGCTCTTCTGAGGTTGCAGGGCGGACAGAAACAATCTCAATCGTAAAGTGCAGGGTTTTACCAGCCATTGGATGATTACCATCAAGAGTAACGGAATCTCCGTCAACAGCAATAATATGAGCTAACATGCTGTCTTCCTGAGCTTCCAACTCAACAATCGAGCCTACTTTTGGAACCTGGTTACCGAATTCAGCAATAGGAAGACGGAAACGAAGATCTTCCTGACGCTCGCCATAACCATCAACTGGCGTAACAGTAACTTCTTTTTTATCCCCTGCTTTCAAGCCATTTAAAGCATTTTCCAAACCCGGAATAATGTTGCGATGACCATGCAAGTACGATAAAGGCTCATCACGGGTTGCATCCAGTTCATTACCGGCATCATCAACCAGGCGGTAGTTCATAAATACAACGTTTCCAGGTGCTATTACTTGTTCGAGTGTGGTAGTCATCAGGTAAAACCTCCAACTGCTTTCATATTTGAAAGGCTGAGTTCAGTATTAAAAAAATTTCTTCTAGATAATCAAAACCACTATGCCCGCTAAAGGTTCGCATTGCAACTAGACAACGGCATAAGAGGCTTCAAAAAAGTTTATGAAAATCGACAGCTGAGCACTCAGAACCCTCTCTAATCCTGGAAAGATTCTCTATGCCCTTTTATTAAGGATACGGGTGCAATGTAAAGAGGAGAGGCAATTCCGATTATTTAATTGTTTTTATTTTTATGTATCTATTTTCACCTTCTTCTTTTTAACACCACCGTATAGAGAGAGTTATAGCGAGGAGTAAAAGACCATGTCGTCTTTTAATGTAGCAAGTTACAGCAACTATTATATAAATGGCTACCAACCAAAATCGAATCCATTCCAAACAACGGGTAATATTTTCGATAGCGGTAACGAAAAAGCCAATACCGAACAACCCTGGTACAGCCAAACCAACCAGGTTAAAAATCAAACACCAAAGAAAAACTACACTGGTGTTATGAGCTTCAATCTGCCTAAAGTTATTGGCGATTTAAATAAAAATTCCGTTGAATCGGCAAGCATTAAAGCTCACTCAGGTAACGCAGGCCCGACAAACAACTTCAATTTATTCCACGGACTATTAGCTTAAATTAACGAATTGCTGAACATACCCCTTTCAAGGTTTCAACAGCATACTCACTCTGATTTCGGTTAATAATCAATGGCGGACTTAGCCGAATACTACTTTCTCCACAACCAAGCACCAATAACCCCCTTTCAAAACAAGCGTCTACGATTGCGTTACGCCGTTCAGGAGAAACGTTTCTCGTTGCTTTGGATTGAACAATTTCCAAGCCAAGCATCAAACCTTCTCCACGAAGTTCCCCAATACAATCGACATCCATAGCCAGTTTTTGGAGGGTGCTTTTCAGATAAGCACCTTCTGTTTTGGCGTTTTCAAGTAGGCTGTTTTCAAGTAAATCGAATGTTGCAAGTGCCGCAGCACAACTCACCGGATTTCCGCCAAAGGTTGTCGCATGGGTACCTGGAGGCCAATCCATTATATCACTTCGCGCAATACAGGCTCCTAAAGGCAAGCCTGAAGCCAAACCTTTCGCACTGGTGATAATATCGGGAACAAATCCGTCAAAAAGCTGGGAAGCCCAGAGTTTACCAGTTCGACCCATACCGGACTGGATTTCATCTGCAATAATCAAAATACCATAATGCTGAGCTAATTTTTGCAGTTCCAGTAGGAAGGAGGCAGGAGGAACAATATACCCTCCTTCGCCTTGAATAGGCTCAACAATAAAGGCAGCCACTTCGTCGGGTGGCACAATATTTTTGAAAAGGATTTTGCGAATATAATCCAGACATGCCTGCGCACAATCATCCGGGGTGCTTACCCCAAAGGGATTCCGATACACATTGGGGTAATGGGCATGATAACAACCGGCCATAAGGGGCGAGAAGCGACTTCGCTGCAAGGATTTACTGGCACTGATAGACATTGCACCAAAGGTACGACCGTGAAAGCCACCAAAAAAGGAGATAAAATTGGGTCGTTTGCTGTGATAGCGAGCCAGTTTCAATGCAGCCTCATTCGCCTCTGCTCCGGAATTCCCAAAAAACACTTTTTTATCCGGGGAGCCGGGCGTGCTTTTTGCAAGCCGTTCAGCCAAATCCGCCATACCCGTGTAATAAAAATCTGTCCCGGACATATGCAGAAATTTGGCGGCTTGCTCCTGGATCGCTGCTACAACAGCAGGGTGAGAATGCCCGGTAGCACAAACCGCAATACCAGCACAGAAATCCAGAAAAACATTATCATCCAAATCAGTCACCAAAGCACCTTGACCGGATGCAATGGATAGTGGATAGCCACGGGTATATGACGGAGACAGGTAGTGTTGATCTTTTTCAATCAACGCTTGGGTTTTAGGCCCCGGTAAGGTCGTTTTGATTTGGGGCAAAAAACTCATTTCTTTTCCCTCGCTTTGCACCAGATTCCTACCCTAAATTATACATTTATTATCGACCTATTTCTGTTTTACTTCAAAAACTGAAGCATAGCTCCAATGGAGCGCAATTCCAGAACCCGAAAGACACTGCTAAAACTTTACTAAGGGAGTTAACCCTCCGAACTACAAAGCAAAGAGGAAAACGAAATCAAAAATCCCTATCTAACAAGCAATCTACAGTAATTTAACACGCAAAGTGGAAGCCCTGAAAGACTTCCACCTTCACCCATCAGATTTGTATATTTTAAAGACTATGCGGCGGGCCAGGCGACGTTGATGATCAGCATCACGCTCGCGTTACGCACAATTTAGCGACTCAGTGAGGCTCTGGCTTGATTCAACAAATCCTCATAATGCTTACAGTTTGTTGTTTCCGCAATGCCAATGCGGACGGTGAGCTGAGCCCGCGTTTTCAAGCGCCAACGTTCAGATAAGTTTTTAAATCGTTCTTCAAGCCTATTGACCAGGGCCGCAGCCCCTTTTTTAGGTGTACTTGGCAAAAGAACCGCAAACTTATCCACCAAATACTCGCCGACCGTATCCAAACCGCGGGAGCTATTTTTGAGAATACCTGCCACCTCAGCATAAACGGCATTCCAGTCCGCTACACGCCAAGGCTCAGAGCCGCCGTCCAAAGCCACCAAAACCAAGCTCATCGTATCGTCAGTGCCTCGTAACGTATGTTGAAGCATCTGCCGTTCAAGCTGCTTCATTAAATAAGAGGTGGTAAAGCAACCTGAGCGCTCAGACAGTACCCCGGTTTCCACCAAAATTTCATCTTTTTGCCGAAGAATTTGCTCCAAACGGGCTTCTTGGAGAAGGTTAATGACTCGAGATACCAAATAGGACTCTGGAACAGGCTTGACCAAATAATCTCGTGTTCCAAAATCATGGCAAAGCAGGAATAAGTCGTCATTAAAACTATCTGCCAAAACCAGATTTTTCACCTTCCCTGAGATAGGCCTGAGAAGGCTTTCCAAATTAGGAGCAGAATGCTCTACTCCTAAATCAACAATCAGTAAAACCGGTAACTCATTATTTAAGCTAATCGCAGCCTGTTGAAGGGGGATACAGCGAATTTTATCGAAACCACGCAAGCCAAGCGCGCTCCGTAGCATTTCACCCTGGGTAAAATCGGAAGTAATAATATGAATTGAATCTGGAAATGGCTTCATTGAAAGGCCTCACTTTAAACCTATATAAAAATTCTAATCCATTAACATGAAGTAGGCGGACTGCTTTGCTGGCAAAAGTATCTCTTCCTCTTTACCTTCTCCGGTACAAAGGCTAAATGTGGCTTTCACAGTGTAATCACCCGCATCCCAATGTTCGCCACCACTGAAATGAAAACGCTTTAAATTAACCCGCCGACGAATTACTTGTCCAGTTTGCAGATTCAGCACCTGAGCTGGCATATCCAATAGTTTACTTTTATCCTCAATAACAAGGGGTTCCAAGGTCAGTTTCCCCCGACCGGAACGAGAAATTTCAACCTGGGTCTGGCTCAATAAATCTTTTGCCAGACAAAGTTTAGTGGGCTTTTTTGCCAGCCAACTCAAAATCATCACCAAACCTTCGCTATGGGAAAAAATTTGCTTATTTGCCTCCATACGGAACTCAACAGGAACCTCTTCAGCCCAAGAAAGCCTGACAACAAACAAATTAATGCCCAGCAATCCTACTAATACTAGTAAGGAAAGCATTTTTAAACGGCTCAATTTTAAAAGGAAGAACAGATTGAGCATTTGCGGCTTATTTCTATACCGTTCGTTTAGCATTTACCTATGCTATCAGGCCTCTCCCTCATTCGGCCTGCCCCAATCAGAGGACTTTTTATTTTTTTAAGGAAGCACATATTTCCAAGTTTTGGTTTTAGTATGAATGAGCACAATAGTATAGAAAGTTATTGTTGGCTATGGATATCATGTCATCATCTTTTGGAGGCGTAATGAGCCCTTACTACGCAGGGAGTACCCCGCAACGTCAGGCTGCGTTTACGCCCTCTTGTGGTTATGCGGTACCTGATAGTTTCCAAAAACAAAACCCGGATGATCAACAACAGCAACAACAACAAAACCCTGAAACTGTTGATTATGCAGGCATGGTCCACCAGGCAGGACACCATATCCACATCTAAGGCTGTAATTAAAGACTGATACAGACTAAAAGGAGCCCTTCTAAAAGAGAACGGCTCCTTTTGCTTTTTATTACAAGCCCCCTCTCCCATTGGGGTGGGGTGGGGGTTAAGCGGCGTGCCAGGCAGCGTTGAGAATGGCCATTAAATTGGAGTTGCTTTGAACATCACTCAAGCTTGTCATGCTGATGCTATGAGAAGTCGCGTAACTGCTCATGTCCTGAAGAACCAGAGCGACATCACTATCGGTTAAATAGTACCCGTCACTGGTTTGGAATCGTTCGACATTTCCATCGGTTGTACCTTGACCTTGGATCGTAACCGTATCACCATAGGCTCCGTAACCGAGTTGCAAATTACCGTAGCTGTCTTGATACAAGCCAATGGATGCGAGAGTAGCGGAACTATCGAATAACACAGTATCCATAGTGCCACCATTTTCTGAAATCACATCCGAGCCATCACCAACAGAGAACTTATAGGTATCATTTCCAAACCCGGCATAAAGGCTGTCATCGCCTTCACCGCCGATAAGCGTATCGTTTCCATCATCACCGTAGAGATCGTTATGGGATGTATTCCCAGTGAGAACGTTATCCAGGGCGTTACCTTCTCCGTAGCTCCAATTGGCAGCATCATCCAAAATCAGATCTTCAACATTATCCGTTAAGCCATAACCGAAATAAGCGCGAACCGTATCGTGCCCAGAGTAAGCAGACTCAATCACCACATCGCCGTAATTCTGGACATAATACGTATCGTCTCCCAAACCACCTTGCAATGTATCATCGCCGCCAGAACCATCTAGGATATTATTCCCGCTATTGCCCTCAATAACGTTATCCAAGTTATTCCCGGTTCCATTCAGGTTTGCCGATCCGGTGAGAATTAGTTTTTCCAAATCATTACCCAGTGTGTAATCAATGCTGGATTGTACGGTATCGGTACCTTCGCCGTTCCATTCATAAACGCTGGTACCGGCATGATCCACAATAAAGAGATCATCTCCTGTACCACCGATTAAGGAATCGTTGCCACCCAGGCCACCATAAAGCGTGTCATTACCGGAACTCGCATCCAGATAATTCGCGGCATTGTTTCCTGCAAGACTGTTATTGAGTGTGTTCCCCGTTCCATTAATCGCACCGCCAGCTTCCAAAAGAACGAGGTTTTCGACATTCGAGCCCAGGGTTTGAGCCACAGACGCATAGACTGTATCCGTTCCTTCAGCTGAATTTTCGGTTACAACATCAGAGGCATTATCGACATAATAACTGTCATTGCCCGTACCGCCGACCATGGTATCGATACCGGCGCCACCTTTCAGTGTGTCATTACCAGCAGCACCCGTAAGGCTGTTATTACCGCTATTACCCGTTAGCGTATTGTCATAAGAATTCCCGGTTCCATTGATGTTGGAGCTTCCCGTTAACATCAAGTTTTCCAGGTTAGTTCCCAAGGTGTAAGTGACGCTCGACTGAACGAGATCGTTTCCTTCATTGGCATTTTCCGTGATGGTATCCGTGGTTGAATCGACAACGTAAGTATCATCGCCCGTACCACCAATGAGGGTATCGGTGCCTGTACCGCCATCCAAGGTATCGTTACCCGCTAAACCGGTTAAGGTATTATTGGCACTGTTACCCGTTAATGCATTGTTGAGTGTGTTGCCAGTCCCATTAATTGCAGAAGAGCCCGTTAATGTTAAATTATCCAGCTCAGTACCCAATGTGTACGTAACGCTCGATTGAACCGTATCGATACCACCGCCCGGACCTTCGTTAATATAATCGGTCGTGGAATCAACACTATAAGTATCGTTGCCATCGCCACCTACTAAAGAGTCGATTCCTGAACCACCATCCAAGGTATCGTTTCCGGCTCCACCACTGAGATAGTTATTACC
>Ga0105239_10002112_pt1 | contig 25661 bp, 20 predicted proteins | sample KBSC44metaG_FD_92761 | JGI IMG/M metagenome (GOLD analysis project Ga0105239, IMG submission 92761) | Corn rhizosphere microbial communities from Kellogg Biological Station, Michigan, USA - KBS C4-4 metaG | ecosystem: Host-associated > Plants > Roots > Rhizosphere > Soil | place: Michigan, USA...
AAAATGGAATACGCTTCCGCCGGTATTGCCGGAACGCGTATCATCGACTGGAATGTCAGCAGAAGCCAGAACCCCAAACCACTCATGATCTATGTTATGGGGCTCGCGTTTGGTCTGTTGTTACCCGTTGTAATTGTTGTTGTTCAGTTCATGCTCAATAATAAGATCGAAACCCGCGAAGATGTGCAAACCGTTACATCGTTGCCTATTGCCGGTGAAATCATTCTCGATAACAGCAAGGCCGATCTCGTAATTGCCGAAGAAACAGTATCGCCTATTGCAGAACAGTTCAGAACGCTGCGTACCAACATCTCCTATATGGGATATGGTCCCGATCAAAAAGTGCTCATGGTTACTTCAAGCGTAAGCGGCGAAGGAAAAAGCTTTGTCAGTCTCAACCTCGCAAGCTCTCTCGCCATCAGTAATAAAAAAGTGGCCCTGCTTGAATTTGACCTGCGCAACCCAAGCCTGTCTGAACGGTTAGGATTTAAAAAGTCAGTAGGTCTTACCAACTTTTTACGTGGTGAGTTATCCATCGATGAAATTCTGCAGCCTGTTCATGAAAGCGAGAACCTCGTGTTTTTAAGCGCAGGTACGCCCTTACCGCTTAATCCCGGTGAGATCATTCTCAACAACCGCATGAAGCTGTTGTTTGAATACCTCAAAGCGCACTTTGATTACATAGTAATGGATACACCGCCTGTTGAAGCTGTATCAGACGCTTTATCACTCGGCAAACAGGCAGACCTTACATTCTTTGTATTGCGTCATAAATTCTCTGTTCGTCCGTCGCTTAAACTCATCAGCCAGTTGCATCAGGACCAGAAGCTGCCCCATATCTCCCTCATCATAAATGGTATCAAACCGGGATATGGCTTCCAGCATGTATATGGTTATGGCTACGAATACGGCCACATGGGTAAGATGAAGAAAAAGAAAAAAGGTTCCGACAGTAAGTTAAAAATAGCTTAGATCTATAAACGTGCCGCCATCCTCAGCAAAGTCGAAGGATAGTGGCACGCCTCAAAAAACAACCACAAGATGAAGATTCCTGTTAAGAATGGTTTCTGGACTTATTTCAAATATTACTACAGTATTATTGGCCCCCGTTTAGTACTGTTTCTCGGGCTAAGTGTTTTGATCAGCTTTTTAGATGGTTTGGGGCTCGCCATGTTTATGCCTTTATTAAAAGCCGTAGGCGATGGCCATTCACAACCCGCTACCGGAAACACCGAATCAATGGGCCAGTTACAGCATGTCCTCAATCTCATCAAAGCAATGGGATTTGAGTTGACTGTCACTACCGTACTCATGGCACTGGTTATTTTATTTGTGTTTAAGGGAGCCATGAGATATTTCCAGCTCAAATTTTACGCCCGCCTGCGCGAGCGGTTTATTAAAAAAGTACGCTTCTCACTCGTCAACAACCTCGAAGGGTTATCATACAGCGCTTTTTTAAAGATAGATTCCGGCAGAATACAAAACACCTTAACCTCCGAAGTACAGCGCTTGTTCCTGTCGTTCACCAATTATTTTATGGCGGCGCAGGCTTCCGCTATGTTGCTCACGTATATGTTCCTGGCATTTTTAGCCAATTATCAGTTTGCAGTACTCGTTTGTTTTGGAGCTGTATTGTCTAATCTTATCTACCGCAGCCTGTATAGAAAGGTTAAGAGGCATTCTGTTGAATTATCCAAAAAAGGAAGCGACTTCAACGGCTATCTTATTCAAACTACGCACTATTTCAAATACCTTAAGTCTACCAATACCTTCAACAAGTATGCAGGTAAACTAAAAAATGTAATCAATCAGGCCGAATCATTAAACCGCAAGATGGGTCATATGACCGCCATTGGCACCAGCATTAAGGAGCCCATCATTGTTAGTATTGTTGCTATCGTGATCCTGGTGCAGCTTAACTGGATGGGCGCCAGCCTCGGCAGCATCATTCTCAGTCTGTTGTTATTTTACCGTGCGCTCAGCTTCCTTGTAATGACACAGAATTACTGGCAGAATTTTATCGAGAACACAGGCGGTATAAATTCAGTTATTTCTCTTACCAAAGAAATGAGCGCTTTACAGGAAGTATATGGCCCCGTTGCATTTAAGAACATTCAGAATAACATCGAGCTCAGGCATGTAGCGCTTTCATACGACAACTTAAAAGTGCTCGACGATATCAATATTCAAATACCCAAAAAATCTACCATTGCACTCGTAGGGGAGAGTGGCGCCGGTAAAACCACACTCGCCAATATGATTGCCGGTTTAATAAATCCCGACGGAGGTGAACTGTATATCGATGACATCCCTATGCAGCAATACGACCTTCGCACGTACCGGAATAAAGTGGGCTATATTTCTCAGGAACCTGTGGTATTTAACGATACTATTTTCGACAATATCACATTCTGGGCCGAACCCACGCCTGAAAACAAAAAGAAGTTTAATGATGTACTACGGATGGCGTCGCTCAGCGACTTTGTAAATTCATTACCTGAAAAAGAAATGACCCGCCTCGGTGACCATGGTATTCTTATTTCAGGTGGCCAGCGCCAGCGTATATCCATAGCCCGCGAGTTATACAAAGAAGCAGAAGTACTCATCTTCGACGAAGCTACTTCCGCACTTGACTCAGAAACTGAAAAGATTATTCAGAAAAATATTGAACAATTGCACGGTGCTTATACCATAATATTGATCGCGCACCGTCTTTCAACCATTAAAGAAGCTGATACCATTTACTTACTCGAAAAAGGAAAAGTGAGCGCTTCCGGTTCATTCGATGAAATGGTAGATAAATCCACCCGTTTCAAAAAGATGGTGTCTCTCCAGGGCTTCTGAGCATAGCTGGAAAATTAATCATAGTATAACTGAAGAATTATTTCATAGGCTCCGGCATAACCCCGGAGCCACTTTCCTTTCTATCCGAAAAACCTCTTGAAAGTCCTGCATCCGTCCTCGAGTCCCTTCGAGGGTTCCGCAACATTTTTATCACCAAATTATTTGTAACAATCTCCCATTTATGAGCAGTAAAAAATTTGCAGCCTTTGTGGTAACATTCAGGCGCCCGGATGTTTTAATGGATACAATTAAAGAGATCTTAAGCCAAACACGGCCACCCGATAAAATACTGGTTGTTGACAACAACGACAACGACGATACCAAAAATAACCTCACCCAAATGTTTCCGGAAGTAGAACACATAAAAGTGGGATACAATGCCGGTTACGCAGGAGGCGGTAAAATAGGTCTTGAAGCCCTTGCCAGGCAAGGGTATGAATGGATTTTCTGGGGCGATGACAACGATCCTCCCCACATGCGCGACACGTTTGAAAAATTGCTCGAACTCGCAGATTCATACAAAGGAAACTGCGGTCAGGTAGGCGTAGTGGGTCACAGACTTAATAAGTTCACAGGTATCTTAAAAAGAACGCCCAACGAAGAGTTACGTCAGAGCGAATATGTTAAGGTCGACACCATTGGCGGTGGAATGATCAAGATCATAAGCGGCAAATCCATTTTGAATGGTGTTGTGCCCGAAGCTAAACTCTTCTTTGGGTTCGAAGACCTCGATTTCGACCTCGCCCAAAAAGCAGCCGGCTACGATGTAGTCGTGCACAGCGGTTTATTCCTCGCCCTTCGCGAAAAATGGAACCGGTTACAGGTTAAGCGCGTAATAACAAAGAAAAAAGACGAACGCGTATTATGGCGCGATTACTACAGCATACGCAACCTGCTTTTTATAATGAGAAAGAACCACCATTATGCAGGCTTCTTATCCGTTCTCTTTACTTCATTTTTCAAAAGCGTGTGGAGCTATAAATATGGCTTTAGATATGGCACCCTCGTCATGAAAAATACATGTAAAGCTATACGCGATTACAGTTTAAGCAGGTATTATAAAACTATTTAGACCAACTTTCTTTCATAAACCCGACCATTTTATAACTTTTAAACCCTTGATTGAAACCGACATGACCAACAACGTTTGCGCGATTATGGTAACCTATAATCGGCTTGAAACCTTAAAAATTGCTCTCGGGCATATCCTTTCACAAACAATTCAGCCTTCTTCTATTGTAATCGTCGATAACAACAGCACCGACGGTACACAGGATTACCTGCATACAATTGATGGCCAAAGTAATATCCATTGTATCTTCATGAACAGCAATACCGGTTCGGCCGGAGCAATTGCCAGAGCAATGGAATTCGGCCTGTTGCACGGAACATATCATTATTTCTGGGTCCTCGATGATGATACTTTTTATGCATCAAACGCGCTCCACGACCTCCTGGAGAACATTCAGCAAACCGATTTTGCCATGCTTGGCTTAAACGGAGCACGCGTTCGCTGGGGAAAGAAATTCTATGTTGACCCAAACATCAAATTGCAGGAAGCTGATTACGCCATGATCGACGGCGCTCTTGTAAAAACAGAAGTCGTTCAACAACTCGGACCTCTATGCGCGGATTTCTTTATGATGTGCGACGATCATGAATATTCCGTACGCCTTCGAAGGAATGGCTTCAAAATAGGCGTCTTAAAGAATGGCGCAGATAAGCGTTTGGTGTTAGGCGGTACCGGGCAATTTACCAAATCTACCTTGTGGAGAGGTTATTATTCAGCCCGCAACCATATGTTCATCATTAAGAAGCATTTTTCATTCACCGATCTTGTAGGATATGTCTATCATCAGCTGAAGTTGCTCGCTATAGCGGCAATATTCGCGCCCGATCGGTTCTCCCGGGTCAAATTCAGGTTAATGGGTATATGGCACGGAGTTCTTGGAGTAGGCGGAAGAACATTAGACCCCGCCACTTTAAAATTTGTACCCAGAAAATCCGGCTTTCCAAGTACATCAAACATATTAATACATTTACCATTGCTTGCATCAAACCTGTACGAATATCTCGACACTGGCATCGATATACTTTAATCAAAAAATATGAGTAAAAAAGTTTGTGCAATAATCGTTACTTACAACAGGCTAGAAACCCTAAAGACAGCCCTGGCACATATTCTGGCACAAACTGTACCACCTGCTGCTATCGTTGTCGTTGACAACAACAGCACCGACGGAACAAAAGATTATCTCACTGCCGTTCAGAATAACATCGTACATTGTTTATTCATGAACAGTAACGAAGGCCCTGCCGGTGGTATTAGCCACGGCATGGAGTACGGACTTAAGCTTAGCGAATTTGATTATTTCTGGATCCTCGACGACGACACCTTTTACGAAAAGAATGCTTTAAGTGATCTGATAGATACCATTGACAACTCCGGATTTACCATGCTCGGATTGCATGGAGGAAATATTAAGCTCGGCAAAAAGATACCGGTTAACGCAGATATCAGATTGCAGCCAGCCGATTACGTTATGATCGATGGCGCCATCATTAAAGCCGAAGCCATTCGCACCATAGGACCTGTTAACGAAAAGTTCTTTATGATGTGCGAAGACCATGAATATTGCCTCCGGTTAAAAAAGCATGGTTATTCAATAGGTATCCTTAAAAACGGAACCGACAATCGGTTATACCTCGGCGGTGGCGGAAAATTTACACGGTCCACTTTATGGCGTGGTTACTATGCCGCCCGCAATCATACACTTATTCTAAAGCAATACTTTTCAGTAGCCGGCTTATTCGGCTATCTGCATCTGCAGGTAAAACTACTGGTAGTAGCTGCTGTAATGGCTCCCGACAGAGCTCAGCGTGTAAAACTCAGATTACTGGGTATCTGGCACGGCCTTAAAGGAGTATATGGCAAAACCCTCGATCCTGGGACTTTAAAATTCGATAATCTTAAACTGTAAAAGAGATGAAACGGACGGAACTCAACAAGAAGATATTCTCTACCCTACGATTTATCTACAAAGTTGGTTTACTTAAATCTGTTTTAATTAGCCTCGCAATGTCAACTGCCGGCGCTGAATTTGAAGTAAAATGGAAAGGACGGAAGGTTCATATGAGAAAAGGAACCTCCGACTTTAAAGTCTTCAAACAGGTGATGGCATTCGACCAGTACAACTACAGAGGCCTAAACGGACGTCCGGTGGAAACTATTATCGATCTCGGCGCAAACATTGGGTTATCCGCTGTATACTTTAAAACAAAATATCCCGATGCACAGGTCATTGCCGTAGAGCCTGAAATACGTAACTATGATCTGATGGTCAGAAATATTTCCGGGTTCAACAATGTTCATTCCTTATGTAATGCCATCTGGTATGAAGATAAAAGCCTGAGTATATATGATGCCGGACGCGGCGAATATGGATTCAGGGTAGTAGAGCCCCAGGGAAGCCAGGTGGGCATGGCTGCCGGCATCACCATCAACGACATCGTTAAAAAGTACAACCTGAAATCGATCGACATATTGAAAGTAGACATTGAAGGCGCTGAAAAAGAGCTGTTTTCGTACAACTACGAAGAATGGTTACCCAAAGTAAAATGCATAATGATCGAATTGCATGATGGTGACCATCCCGGTTGTACAACTGCTGTTTTCAGAGCCATCGCCCAACGGGATTTTACCCTCTTTTGTCAGGGCGAAAATGTTATAATCAAATTCAATGAAGATAAAAGCACTACCGTAAGTATCCATAATAACGCATGATTGGATCTATATAATGCATGTAATTTAACCCGACCAACGAAAGCTGAGAATCCCCCCAATTCAATTCAATTTGTAACACCCCAAAATAAAATCATGAACGGGACAGCTATCAAAAAGAAACTTAATAGTGTATTATGGTATGGCTATAAACTCGGACCTATAAGATATCTGTCATTTACAATGGCCATGCTCATGCAGGGCTCAGAATATAAATTGAAATTTAAAGACAGATATTATCACCTCCGTAAGAGATCTACAGATTTCAAAGTGTTCTGCGAGGTGGCCGTATTTGAACTGTATAAGATCAGAAAGATAGACATTGGCCCTGTTAAGACCATCGTAGATCTTGGGTCAAACATCGGCATGTCGGCTTTGTTTTTTAACAGAAAGTACCCTGATGCGCGTATTGTTTGTGTAGAGCCGGAAAAAAGTAATTATAGTGAGATGTTGAAAAACGTTGCCGATTACAGCAACATACATTGTTTGAATACCGCCATCTGGCACACCAATAAAAATCTGGCTGTTTACGATTGCGGCCATGGTGAATATGGGTTCAGGGTAACAGAAGAAGATCAACAGGCAATAGGAAATGTAGCCTCTGTAACAATAGACGATATAATTGCCAAATACAATCTTCAAACAATTGATATCCTCAAAGTCGATATCGAAGGTGCTGAAAAGGAACTCTTCTCCTGCAATTACGAAAACTGGCTGCCACGGGTACGTTGCATCATCATTGAATTGCACGATTCCTTCAGACCCGGTTGTGCATCATCCTTTTTTAAAGCTATTGCCGGCCGGGATTATACCCTGTTTTCAAAAGGAGATAATATCACTGTAATATTTAACGAACCAAATAAGGCGCACGCGGCATGAGCAGCAACGTTACTTCAATGACACAAACGAACAACTATACCAAAGCACCTGCCGGTGAAACTTTCACCAATGGCAAGCCTAAAGTATTGTTTGTAATTGATACGCTTCAAACAGGAGGGGCTGAAGAAAGCCTTTTTAATAATGTCATCAGGTTTAAGCATATTCAACCTGTTGTTTGTCATTTATACGCCGGTGAATTATTAAAGCCCCGTTTCACTGCCAAAGGCATACAGGTCTATTCCATAGCCCTGCAAAAAAAATATGGTTTTGCGCAGGCCTATAAGCAACTAAAGAAAATAGTTCAAAAAGAACAGCCGCAATTGCTCGTTGCCTATTTAACCCGGTCAGAGCTCGTTACCCGTATGGTAGGCCGCTTTAGCCATATTCCGGTTATCGGCACCTTCGTCAGCGATCTGTATGCTGAAAGCTATAATAAAACACTATCTCTCCCTGCAAAAGCAGCCGTTTCATTTTTCAAATGGGCCAATAAAACAACAGCCCGCTTTTGTAAAGGATTTGTTGCCAATTCAGAAGTTGTAAAGGCATCCAACTCCCGCGCGCTCCGTATTGCAATAGATAAAGTAGAGGTCATCAACAGAGGCCGCGATAGTAAAGTGTTCCGGTTTGCTGTGCCGCAACATACTCCCGGAACGCCACTTCGGTTTTTTAATGTGGGCCGGCTCGTACCGGTTAAAGGCCAGCGTGATCTCATCCTGGCATTTAAAGAATTTCTACCGTCAAGCGAAAATGCTATGTTGCATATCGCCGGTGACGGTTTAGCCAAAGAATCATTATCATCGCTTATTAAAGAGCTCGGTTTGCAAAACAATGTTTTTTTACTCGGCAACCGCAGCGACGTGCCACAGATAATTAATGAATACGATTGCTTTGTTTTCCCGTCGCACAGCGAAGGTTTCAGCGGAGCGATAGTAGAAGCCATGTTTGCCGGTTTGCCCGTACTCGCCAGCGATATAGCAGTTAATAAAGAAGTGCTTACCCATATGCAAACTGGCTATTTGTTTGAAAAAGGATCCGTGCAAAGTATTACCCAGGCGCTGTTGTGGTATAAAGACAATATAGCCACTGCCAATGCACTCGCCGCCAAAGCCAATGAACATGCACGACAAAATTTTGAGCTGGAGAAGATTGCAGAGAAGCTGGAAAACTATTTACTCAACATGATCATTAAATCAAATTGACAATACTTCAACTCGTTCAGAAGCCACAATTACGCGGAGCTGAAATGTTTGCTTCGCAGCTAAGTACCCACATCAATCAAAGCGGACATAAAGCAATACTCGTTTTTGTTTTTCCGGGAAGTGCCCCATTACCCTTTACCGGTGAAATGAAACACCTCAACGGATCACCAAAAAAACGCATGTGGAACTGGCAGGCATGGCGTAAACTCGCGCAGATCATAAAAGAGGAAAAACCAGATATCATTCAGGCTAATGCCGGTGACACATTAAAATACGCCGTGTTTTCGAAATTGCTCTTCAGATGGAAGCAACCCATTGTATTCAGAAACGCCAGTACCATCAGCCTGTATATAAAAACAGCGCCCGCCAGAATGCTCAATGGTTTCTTCTTCAGGTTCGCCAAAAAGATAGTTTCGGTAAGTAACACATCGGCAGCAGATTTTGCCAGGTTATTTCCTCAATATAAAAACCGGATCGTAACAGTGCCTATCGGAATTGAAGAGATTACAACCGGTAAAGAGGCAGACAACAATCCTCTCAAAGATGTGTCACGACCTGCACTCGTGCATGTAGGCGGATTTACATTTGAGAAGAATCACGCCAGACTCATTGAGATTTTTGAAGGCATACTCAAAACGGAGCCCAACGCCACATTACATTGCATTGGCAGTGGCCCGCTCAAACAACAGATTGAAGAACTTGTAAAACAGAAAGGGCTTCAGCAGAAAGTGCACTTATATGGTTTCAGAAATGATGCCATGCAGTTTATGAAAAACGCCGATGCCTTGTTACTGCCCAGCATCATAGAAGGGTTGCCCGGCGTAATACTCGAAGCCTTTTATTGTAAAACGCCGGTGGTTGCATATGATGTTGGTGGTATCAGTGAAGTAGTCATCAATAATAAAACGGGCCGGCTCGTTCCCAAAGGCAATGAAGAAGCGTTTATTACCAATGTGCTACAGGCCCTTGACGACAACCAGCAAAACCGCCAAATGATCCAAAACGCCTCGCAACTGGTCATGGACCAATACCTCAACCGTCACATTGCACAGCGTTTTATAGAGGAATATAAATTGCTATCCCGGGCATCCTGAGCGTCCTGAGCGTAGTCGAAGGATCGAAGGGTAATCAAATAATTCAACCAATGAATACTTTGGATAAAACATACGTTCGTCATTTATACAGCGAAAAGGAACCTATACAGGTACTGCATATTATTAAATCGCTGGGACGCGGCGGTGCTGAGATCTTATTACCCGAAACCCTGCGCCAACACGATAAGGAAAGATTTCATTTCCACTATATCTATTTTCTCCCCTGGAAAAACCAGGTTGTTGGCGAAATAGAAAAAGAAGGCGGCACTGTAGTTTGTGTTCCTGCAAAAAACAATGCAGCCATCTTATTTGCCGTACGCCGCATAGCTGCTTATGTACGTAAGCACAATATTCAGCTCATCCATTGTCATTTGCCCTGGGCTGGTATGGCCGGACGTCTCGTTGGCAAACTCACCGGCGTGCCCGTTGTTTATACTGAACATAATAAATGGGAACGCTATCATAAGCTCACTTACTTTCTCAATAAATTCAGTTTTTCAAGCCAGCAAAGAGTAATTGCTGTATCGGGCGAAGTAGCTGCCTCTATCAAAACAAACTATAGCAGGCCAAAGCCCGATGTGCAGGTAGTGCTCAACGGAACTGACACCGCCAAATATGAACGTACGCAGGTAGCTGAAAAAGACGTTCGTAAAGAATATAATATTCCCGAAAACGCTACCGTAATAGGAATCACCTGCGTGTTCCGCGCACAGAAAAGATTGACCACCTGGTTGGAAATTGCCGCTGCATTGCACGCAAAACATCCCAACACTTATTTCATTCTTGTAGGTGACGGTCCGCTGCGCGAAGAAATACATGCCAAAGCAAAAGCACTAAATACAGAACAATTTGTATTTTTCGCCGGATTGCAAACAGAAACCCGGCCATATTTTAAGGCGATGGACATATTTATGATGAGCTCTGAATTTGAAGGTCTGCCCATCGCCCTGCTCGAAGCAATGAGTATGAATTGTGTGCCTGCCTGTACAGCAGCAGGTGGCATACCTGAAGTAATAACAGATTCGGTAAATGGTATTCTGGTTCCTGTAGCACAACCCATGCAGCTCGTAGAACGTTTGTCGCAGTACCTGCAACATCCTGAACAGCTCGCGTCTATGAAACAGGCCGCACGTGAAACAGTTATTAATTCGTTCAGCATGAAAAAAATGGTGGCTGAACTCGAGACCATATATAACGAATTGATTAAAAATTAAAATTGGGAACCGTGATTGGAGGCATATTTTTAATGGTCCTGTTGTATGTAGTGTCTGTAACGGCACTGCAAACAATAAAAAAAGGCAAACCCTGGTTCAAGGTTAGTCTGATGAAAAACCTGTACTGGTTTCACATGCTTTTTCTTGCCATTTATTACATATTTGCCCTGTTTGCAAGGTCAGATTCGCAGGATTATTTTACACGCCCGCAGGAACAGTATGCCGACTGGTTCAGTGCATATGCAACCGGAACTCCCTTTATTGATTTTGTTGGCTATCCCTTCATCAATTGGTTGGGCTTTTCCTACGAAATGATGATGGTCATGTTTGCGTGTATGGGCTACTGGGGTTTTGTTTTCTTTTATGTTTATATCAGGGAAAATATACAGTACAAGCATAAGATGTGGGGCATGGACCTCGTGTCGCTTCTGATCTTTCTACCCAACATGCACTTCTGGACGGCCTCACTCGGAAAAGGCTCTATCATCTTTTTAGGATTAGGTCTCGCCATGTATGGACTGAGCGATTTAAAAAACCGCAAAATTGCATTGATCATTGGATTGCTTATTGTATACCACGTTCGACCCCACGTATTCTTATTCATGGCAGTAGGTATTGTGGTGGGATTGTTTACAGGGCGGCAAAAAGTACCCTTGTATCAGAAGATCCTTGTATTCGGTGGGAGTGTAGGCGCCATGGTACTCCTGTACGATAAGATCATGGCCTTTTCACAGCTTGATGGCGATAACCTCCTGCAAAGTTTCAACCAGTTCTCAGCCAATCGCTCATACGAATTATCAAAAGCCGGATCCGGTATCGATATCTCCAACTATCCGCTCGCATTAAAACTCTTTACCTTCTGGTTCAGACCGCTTTTTTTTGATGCACCTGGGGCTATGGGGCTCGTAGTTTCTGTAGAGAATATGCTGTACCTCTTTTTAACCGCCAAATTATTTCAAAAGGGATTTATAAAATTCTTACGTAAAGGTTCGGCGCTCTTAAAAACAAGCGCCGTAACATTTCTCGCTACCTCTTTTGCATTATCCTCTACCATGTCGAACATGGGGATCATCATTCGGCAGAAAAGTATGATCATGTACTTTCTGTTATTTGTCATCCTTTCATTCCTTGATTATAAAAAACATCTTGAGGTAATGAAAAAGCAGCGACGGGCAGCTGAACCTGAACCAGCACCACCGCCGGGAAGACCCAGACTATCGGTTGTCAACCCGCAATAATCAAACAGGCACCTGGCAACAAGCAACGGCCATGCTTCAGTAAACAACAAACATCAAACAACAAACATCAAACCTCAAACCACCATGGCAGGTATTTTCACTATATCACTGGATTTTGAATTGCACTGGGGCGTATTTGATAAAAGAGACAGGCAGGCGAGGGAAGCCAATTATAAAAATACATTGCGCACCGCTGTTCCAAAAATGCTTGAACTGTTTACAAAGTACAATGTGCATGTAACCTGGGCCACCGTAGGCAGTTTGTTTGCAAAGAATGAGCAGGAGTGGCAGCAATTCCGTCCCGCTATTGAACCCGATTACGAAACAGAGCGATATAATGCATACAAATGGGTACGCCAGCATGGTATGCCCGAAGAATATAACTGGGCGCATTTTGCACCCGAAGAAGTAGCCATGATCTTAAAGTATCCGGGGCAGGAACTCGCTACGCATACTTTCAGTCATTACTACTGTCTCGAAACACAAAGGGAAAAACTCGCTTTTGACGCAGATCTCAAAGCTGCGCAAAAAGCTGCTGCAAAATTTAATACCAGTGTACGTTCACTCGTGTTCCCCCGCAATCAGGTTAATCCGGCATTGCTCAAAACATGTCTTGAAAATGGCATAACCTCTGTTCGTTCCAATCCTTCAGGCTGGTTCTGGAAACCCGTGTCTGATGGTGGTGCTACCATAGTACGCAGGTTATTCCGCACAGCCGATGCCTATATTCAGGTTGGTACAATAAGAACTACCTATCCTTTAAGCGCTATTACCGTAACACCCGGTGAACCGCTTCAGTTACCTGCCAGCCGGTTCATGCGGCCCTGGCAACCCAAATACGATTTCGCCAATAAAATGCAGTTGCGTCGTTTGTGTCAGGAGCTTCGTTCTGCAGCCGTTCGAGGAGAAGTATACCACTTGTGGTGGCATCCCGAAAACTTTGGCGATTATCCTGAACAGAATCTAAAGAATCTCGAAGTGCTGCTGCAGCGTTATAAAAAATATAAAGAGAAGTATGGGATGACAAGCTGGAACATGGGCGAATATGTTGACCATTTTGTAGGAAAACAGGAAGGCCGACCCCAGGTTAAAAAAGCTTCAAATATCAATTATCAAATATCAGAGTAGAACTTATTATTTTTCGTTGTTCTTGTTTGGTAATTGTTATTTGTTTCCTGTAATTTTTCTTTGGGATTTGCTATTTGTTTCTTGTGATTTTTTGCGTGATCAGTTCCTTAAAAATAAATTAGGTGATGCGAGAAGTTTTGTTGGTACTAAAATAGTTCCATGTCGCCTAAAGAATAGCCCCAGTTTTTAATGTCCAATAATTCAGGGAATCGTTCATTCATATTCAAGTCTCTCAGGGTTACAATCGGACCACGATTTTGAACCGGGATCATCCCCAACCATTTTAGAGAGGATTTGTATGACTGATACTGCTGACCTGAAAATGAAATGACCTTCACGTTATTGTTTTTGCAAAATGAGAGGACCATCTTTCTTATCCGGGAGTTGTTGCGCCTGTTAGCTGCTGAATTGTTGAATAACATAAAATCTACCAGGCGCAGCTCTCTGGTAAATGAATGGGGTTTAATGCGGCCGATCAGTAAAAAGTTTTCATAATCGGTAAAGTAAGTGTAGCGGAACAAAGGATTGATCGCATAGCGCCACCGGATATACGCGGGAGAGAGAGCCGTTGTAAGCTGATCATTCTGGTGTACATAATGTTCCATTAATTCAAATACTCTGGGGTCCCATTGTTGCACCGGGGTAGGGTCGTCGGCAGTTGCCCCTTTACCTTTTTTAAATGCCAGTGCAAAAGCCAGCGAAACAGGGTTCAGCACTTTTAGTTTTAAAGGCATTCGCCCCTGCTGTACCCAACCCATTTTTAAATAACCCGGACGGCTTTGATCGTTGGGTGTATTAAAAACAAAATGAACGCCCTGTTGCTTACACAATTCCAGTTGCTGCAGGGTAAGCTTTTTGAAAATACCCTTTCCCTGATGATCGGGATGGGTAGCAGTATCAACAGCGCGAATCGCTTTGTAAACAGACCCTTTCCATTGCCATTGCCATTGCATAAATGCCCGCAACCCGATAATTGTATTGTTCTCTTCGGCCAGCAATACAAAAGAAGAGCCGAACGGATTCTGTTCGTGCTTCCAGTCCCACAGGGCTTCCGATTTCGGAATAAGCCCTTCGCCAAGAGATTTTTTCAGCAGTTCAATCATGGCCGGTTTGTCTTGTGGGGTGGCGGGTCGTATTTGCATAATGGATGAGTTTGTTTATTGTAAAAGCTTCTCAAAGAAAAACTGCAAACTGTTTAATTAAGTATAAAGTACAAAAAAAAATTAAAAGCTTAATGCAAAACACCTAATGCAGAATGCCTAACGCAGAACGCTTAACGCAAAACGCGTTCTGTATTAAGCATTAAGCATTCCGGCATTAAGCCTTACGCGTTCAGCATTCAGCTTTACGCATTAAGCCTTAAGTGTATGAGATCAGCCCATAAACTAATCCGTATAACCACAGTACCTGTATCTTTAAGCGTATTGCTTAAAGACCAGCTCAGGTACATGTCAAATCATTTTGAATTGCTCGCAGTCTCATCCCCTGAAAAAATACTCGAACAGGTCGGTATTCGGGAGGGGGTGAGAACTGCACCAATTGCAATGACCAGGGCTATTACTCCCATAAAAGACATTAAAGCCCTGTGGCAGTTGTACAAATTATTAAAGAGAGAAAAACCTGCTATTGTTCATACTCATACGCCCAAAGCCGGATTGCTGGGTATGATGGCAAGCCGCCTGGCAGGTGTTCCCATCCGTATGCATACGGTAGCCGGTTTACCATTAATGGAAAATAAAGGGGTAAAAAGACGCATACTCGATTTTGTAGAGCGCCTTACCTATGGTTGTGCAACCGGCGTATATCCCAACTCGAAACATCTTGCCGATTTCATTCTCGAAAACGGGTATTGCAGCCCTGAAAAAATGAAAGTGCTTGGCAATGGCAGCAGTAACGGCATCAATACACGTTTTTTTGAAGCCAACGAAGAACTGTCAAAAACGGCATGTGAATTAAAAAAGAAATTTTCATTAACAAATAAAGACTTTGTATTTGTTTTTGTAGGCCGGCTTGTAAAAGATAAAGGGATCGAAGAGCTGGTAGAAGCATTCAGTTCGCTTAAAGAAAAATATCCCCGGATTAAATTATTGCTTGTGGGGCCATATGAACCCGAACGGGACCCCTTATCGCCTGAAACACGTAAGGTAATAGAAACAGACACTTCTATTATACACGCAGGTTTTCAACAGGATATAAGGCCTTACCTGATGATCAGTCAGGCGCTCGCTTTTCCTTCATACCGCGAAGGATTTCCCAATGTGCCCATGCAGGCCGGTTGTTTTAATCTACCTTCCATTGTAACAGACATCAACGGGTGCAATGAAATTATAGAAGATGGTAAAAATGGCCTCATTATACCTGTAAAAAATGTGAAAGCATTAAAACAGGCCATGGAGACCCTATTGACTAATTCAACAATATATCTAACTTTGCAGTCAAATGCACGGCGGATGATTGTTGACCGGTACGAGCAAAAATATTTATGGGAATTGTTGTTAAAGGAATATAACGATCAGTTAAAAGCACATGCATTTATATCGTAATTATTTAAAAAGAATTGTTGACTTTTTTGTAAGCCTCGTGGCGTTTTGCCTGTTGTTACCATTTTTTTTAATTATTACAGCACTGCTCTTTGTCGCCAATCAGGGAAGCCCGTTCTTTGTTCAGGCACGCCCCGGTAAGAACGGCCGCATATTTAAGCTGGTAAAGTTTAAAACAATGAACGACCGGAAAGATGCAGCAGGCAACTTATTACCAGATTCGGAAAGGTTAACCAGTATTGGAAAATTTATCAGGAAAACATCTTTGGATGAAATTCCACAATTGATAAATGTTATAAAAGGCGAAATGAGTTTGATCGGACCGCGTCCTTTATTGGTTGAATACTTACCTTTGTATAACAACACTCAGAAAAGACGGCACGAAGTACGGCCCGGTATTACAGGGTGGGCCCAGATAAACGGACGAAATGCCATAAGCTGGGAACAGAAGTTTGAACTGGATGTATGGTACGTAGATCATCTTAAGCTGTCACTTGATTTCAGAATTGTTTTACTAACCGTTCTGAAAGTATTTAAAAGCGAAGGAATCAATCAGCAGGGGCATGTTACCATGTCGAAGTTTACCGGAAGTGTAAACTAAAGAGTGCCACACTGCGAATCTCTCTCAATATCTTTCTGAAGGCCTTAATTAAATTATGCCTAATCCCAGAATATTTCTTTATGGCGCAAGCGGTCATGCCAAAGTAATTTGCGAAATACTTGAAACCCAGCGCCGGTTACCTTATGGATTGATTGATGATAATCCCAATATCACTTCATTGCTTGATTATCCTGTATTCAATACAGTACAGCAGGCTAAAGTAGCGGCAGAGGATCAGTTTATCATTTCCATTGGTAGCAACCGTATTCGTAAAAAAGTAGTTGAAAAATTAAAGGCTTTATCCTTTACTACTGCTATTCATCCCGGGGCTGTTATTTCAGCACGAAGTGTTGTTGGCGAAGGAACAGTTATTATGGCTAACGTTTCGGTAAATGTGCAAACCCGTATTGGTGAGCATGTAATTTTAAATACGAACTGTTCCATTGATCACGATTGTGTGATTGAAGATTTTGTACATATTTCGCCTAATGTAGCGTTGGCCGGAAATGTGGAAGTTTCAGAAGGAACACAAATTGGTATCGGAGCATCTGTTATTCAGGGTATTCGTATCGGCAAATGGGCTACCATAGGAGCCGGCGCCGTTATCATACGCGATGTGCCCGATTACTCAGTGGTAGTAGGTAACCCGGGCAGGGTTATTAAATTTAACCAACCATAACATCATAAAAAGTTAACCAGTCACAAAGGTGTAACACCCGAAGGCTAATAAATAGTTTATAATTTGCTTAATCAAGAAAGATTCTTCATGAAAGAGAAAATCTGGTTGTCGTCTCCGCATATGGGAGAAAAAGAGCTTGCGTACGTTCAGGAAGCATTTGCGTCAAACTGGATTGCACCCCTGGGTCCTAATGTGAACGGTTTTGAAAAAGACCTCGAAGCGTTTTTGGGAAACAATGTGCATGTGGCTGCATTAAGCTCAGGCACCGCGGCGCTGCATCTGGCATTGATCATTCTTGGCGTTAAAGCAGGCGATGAGGTCATTTGTCAATCAATGACCTTTGCTGCATCTGCCAATCCGATCGTTTACCAGGGGGCTACGCCCATCTTTATTGATAGCGAAGATACTACCTGGAATATGTCGCCCGAATACCTCGAAGAGGCTATTCAGGATCGTATGCGGCTTGGCAAAAAGCCCAAAGCTATTATCGTTGTGCATTTGTATGGCATGCCTGCCAATATAGATGAAATAATGGCTATTGCCGCCAGATACGAAATTCCTGTAGTGGAAGATGCTGCCGAAGCACTCGGGTCTACCTATAAGGGCAGACCGGTAGGTACTTTTGGCGATATCGGTATTCTTTCTTTCAACGGAAATAAGATCATTACTACTTCAGGCGGCGGCGCCCTCGTATCAGCCCACGAAGCATATGTTGAAAAAGCCCGCTTCCTGGCCACCCAGGCACGCGATGAAGCCGTTCACTACGAGCATACCCAAATAGGCTATAATTACCGCATGAGTAATGTGTGTGCCGGCATTGGCCGTGGCCAGATGGAAGTGCTGCCTTTACGTGTACAGCAACGCCGCAGTAATTATCAGTATTACACAGAGGCATTTGACGGAATTGACACTATTCAGTTCCTCAAAGAACCAAACGAAGATTATTTCTCCAATCACTGGTTAACAGCCATTCTTGTTAATAGCAACAACCTTACCCGGGAAGACATACGGGCGCATTTATCCGAAACGAATATCGATTGCCGGCCGCTGTGGAAACCCATGCACCTGCAATCTGTATTTGCCGACGCACCTTACTATGGCAAATACACAAGTGCAGAGCTTTTTAAATCAGGACTATGCCTGCCTTCCGGTTCTAATCTTACAGAAGCCGATCTCAAAAGGGTAGCTACCGCCATTCTCGAATGTGTTGGTGTAAAGGTTGCTAAATTAGCCTGATGGAATAAACCCTATTCTAAACTTATAAGTACCTAACTATGGATAAGAAGGTCTTAATATGCCCGCTGTTCGACCCGTGGTATTATGAATTTTATATAAAAGGATTGCATGACTTTTATAAAGGGTATACCATAGAGTTTTCGTTTGAAGACAGATTCCTTCGTTTTAATCAGTTTGTAAACGGGCCATACAGGAAGGAGTTTTTCTATTATGAAGTATGGAACAATGGCAACGTACAAAAAATGTGTATTGTCGCCAATGATAAAGCTGATGTCAATGAAACTGTGTATGAATGGGTAGATGTGTACGCAAAGGTGAACATAGATGAACCTACGCTGCAGGCTCATCCAAAAGCATTGCCTATAGGTCCTAACTTCGGCATAAACTATTTCAGCATTCCCGCATATTTGAATTTATCATGGAAGCTGTACCGGAAAGCCGGTATTAAAAACCCTTATTTCAGGGTATTTACACATCAGTCACTCAAACGGTGCTCCTTTGATGTTTACGCTAACAGAAAGCCGTCTAAAGACAACTTCCTTTTTTACCTCAATTATCCCTGGCAAAAGCACACCACTGTAACCAATCTCAGAAAAGAGATCATTACCATGTTACAGGAACTTGACCGTGATAAAGTAATTTCATTTGAAGGCGGATTTTCAAGACGCCGGCTTGGTCCCTTTGCCGGTTTGGAACAGTATTCTGCGCATAAAAGATATAATCACAGGGCCTATCTCGAAAAACTCAAGCAGTCTGCCATTGCCATCAATACCCCTGCTGTTCACGATTGTCTGGGATGGAAGCTGGGCGAATACCTTGCTCTTGGCAAAGCCATTATATCTACCCCCATTAACCGGGTATTGCCCGGGAATTTTGCGGCCGGTACGCACTATATGGAAATAAAGGATATTCACATCGAATTAAAAGACGCAATTGCCTGGCTCGTAGGGCATAAAGAAGAGAGAATGGAATTAGAACAAAATGCCCTGGCTTATTTTGAAAGATATTGCAGCCCTGCCAAAACTATTGCTGCTATTCATGCATTTGCCACCAATAAAGCCGGTGTTGTTCAGGTATAACACCCGGTATAACATATGTTAAATTTATTCATCAGGAAAGGTGTATTAATTGCGTATTAATTGAAAAAAATCATGCGCAAATGTTATAGATAATCCAATTTGTTACGTACCTTGCCCACAGTTACTGTTGCCATATTTACCCCCTAATAAGAGTACCACGAATAGTCCAGTTGATCCGTTCCTTTGAAATGTCTCCATTTTACAATCCATCTATTGTCCTTCTTATTTAGTCCTCTATATATCCATATCCGTGGCAATGCCATTATAGAGTTGTTTTGTGGTAATCCTTTGAACTTCCTTCGGAATAATCCATTGTTTCCTTGCAATATTTGACCCCGGATCCATATTTCCTGCGTAATATCCACTTGGCCGTGATCAGCCTTGGTAGCTCATGGTATTTCCATTTTATTCCTGGAAAATCCTAGTCAGGCCCAATCATTTTGTAAACTATTTGTTACGTAGTATGAAGAAGTTTCTGTCATTCTCCAGGGCAGTACCCAGATGGGTTATATTGCTTATTGATCTGGTAATTACCGGGTTTTCTTTTACACTATCATACTTTATTGTAAAGCAATTTGAGTTTTCTGCAATATTACGCGGACACTTTTTCGTGTACACGCTTTTATACTGCTTTACATCGCTGGTTGTGTTTTATAGCATGCGTATTCATACCGGTATGCTCCGCTTTTCGAATATCTACGACATGTTGCGGGTATCCCTTGCCGTGCTCATCACCGGCTCTTTATATCCCCTCGCTGTTGTATTTATTGTAAATCGTGAATACCATATCAACTCCCTGAACATTTTCGGTGTGCTGTTAACCAACTTTTTTATAAGTTGTACAGCGCATATGATGCTTCGTTCGGCAGTACGCGGTTTTTACTACATGGTAAAACACAATGCCATCTCGTTAAAAGAAAATGTATTGATCTATGGCGCCGACGCCGATGCTATGTTATTAAAACAGGCCATCGAGTCGAGCATTACCAATAAGTTTGTAATTGCAGGTTTTGTTGAAACAGACCCTGCCAGAGCAAACATGACTATTCAGCAGAAAAAGGTGTATCATATCAACGAACTGCCACTGCTGAAAACGAAAAAGAAAATCGATAAGCTTATCTTATTAAATGAAAAGCTCGATAGCAACGATAAAAAAGTAGTCATTGAAAAGTGTCTGCAGTTTGGTATCAAGGTGCTTACCGTTCCACCGTCTGATCAATGGATCTATGGTAAACTCAGCCTCAAACAGATTCAGGAACTGCGCATTGAAGATCTGTTGCAGCGCGAGCCTATCATTATTAATAATGAAAAGATCTCCAAAGAGCTTACCGGTAAAAGAATATTAATTACAGGAGCTGCCGGTTCTATAGGTTCTGAAATCGTTCGCCAGGTATTGTCATTTGATCCTGAAATGGTCATTCTGTGCGATGCGGCTGAATCGCCCTTGCATGAAATGCAACTGGAAGTAGAAGAGAAGTTCCCCGATGCCGATATCAAAATATTCATCGGAAATATTCGCGACCGTAACCGCATGCAGATCCCTTTCCGCGATTACCGTCCACATTTCGTATTCCATGCCGCCGCTTATAAGCATGTGCCAATGATGGAAAAGCATCCATCAGAAGCCATTCTTACCAATGTAATGGGCACCAAGATCATCGCCGATCTGTCAGTTCTGTATAATGTACACAAATTCGTGATGATCTCTACCGATAAGGCGGTTAACCCCACCAATGTAATGGGTACATCAAAACGCATTGCCGAAATGTACGTACAGTCATTAAGCAATGTAGCTGACAATATAGTTGACCAAACTATCATCGGGCTCATCAATGGCGATGGCAAGAACGGAAGTACAAAAACCAAATTTATTACCACCCGGTTTGGAAATGTACTCGGTTCAAACGGTTCTGTAATACCCCGCTTTAGACAACAGATCCAGCAGGGCGGTCCGGTTACTGTAACCCATCCTGAAATAACCCGGTATTTTATGACCATCCCCGAGGCTGTACAGTTGGTAATGGAAGCAGCCATCATGGGTAAAGGCGCCGAAATATTTGTTTTTGATATGGGCAAGCCGGTGAAGATTGTTGACCTGGCTTTGAAAATGATTCGCCTGGCCGGATTAACACCCGATGAGGATATTAAGATTGTATACTCAGGCCTGCGTCCCGGTGAAAAATTGTACGAGGAGTTGTTGAATGAAAAAGAAAAAACGCTCCCTACGCACCATGAGAAAATAAAGATCGCCAAGATCATTCCTTGCTCGCATAAAATAGTAAGAGAGATTGAAGATCTTATAAGCATGAGCCGGCTGGAAGATAATTATGGTATAGTGAAGAAGATGAAAGAGCTGGTGCCCGAGTTCAAGAGCAAGAATTCACAATACGAAAAACTGGATATTCAACTTAATAAGGCCTTTACTACAACGGCCGCCGATTGAAACACCACCACAACAGGCAGCAACCACTCGATGAACTTTGCTGGGGATTCGCAGAATAAATAATAAAGGTTGTTGCCTGTTTTCCTTTTTCTACTTATATTAATATCGACTCAAACCCCCTTTATGGCCTATTTGTTTATACCGGCAGTGCTGGTGTTCATCCTTATTCTAATGTGGTTGTATGCAGGGCCTTTTTTTAAAGGAATGCCCGTACTCGTATACCATAAGATCAGTAGTACCAAACAGCCTGATTATTATACCGTTGCAGCCTCCCGCATGCGTGAGCATCTTGAGTATATTACCAAAAAAGGATACAATACCATCTTCATCAGCGACATGATCGATTACATCGAAAAAGGCAAGCCACTTCCACCCAAACCGCTCATGATCGCCCTGGAAGATGGGTTCCGCGATAGCTATACAGATGTATATCCTATGCTCAAAGAGTTTAATTGCAAAGCCAATATATTTATTGTAGCCGGGTTTGTTCAAACACCCGATAACCTCGGCCCCCGTGCCGAAGGCGAGTTTCTGCATGTTGATGAAGCAAAGCTCATGGGTAAAGACCTTGTAGAGTATGGCCTGCATACCATGTATCACCATAATTATGGTGTAATATCGCCCGAAGAAATGGATGAAGACATGCGGATATCTAAAAAGCGGCTCGATGAGCTTGGCATTCCTTACCAGCCTTGTTTTGCCTATCCCTACGCTGCCTACAACAAAAATGATCCCGCTAAAAAACAGGCCATGTTCGATGTTTTAAAAAAACACGGCGTACGGTACGCCTTTAAATGCGGTGACCGTTTAAACAATATGTCCTTCAAAGGAAACATGTTTCTGCTCAAAAGGCTTACCGTGAATGGAAATTATACGATGCAGCAATTCAAACTCACATTGATGGGCCTCATAAGGATCACTCAACGCCTTGAACGTATTCTCAAATAGAGAAGTTGATTTAAATAATAGTGGAGATGTAAAGGGATGCAGAAATTGCTAAAGAAAAACACCCGATGGTATATATAATATTAGTAGTGGTTTTATTACTGGTAGTTGTAATTGCAGCATTAGCGTATAAAATGAGTTCTTTTATCAGTGGATTGCCAATACTGAACTATCACAAGATCGGCAGCGGCAATAAGGGCGACTTCCTTACAGTAACTACTTCTCAATTAAAGCAACACTTCGAATACCTCAACAAAAACGGATACACTACTATCTTCCTCAGCGAATTACTGGATTATGTTGAACAAAAAAAGGCTTTGCCTGCTAAGCCGGTAATGATAACTCTTGACGATGGATACCGGGATAACTTCACCAATCTGTATCCGCTGCTGAAGGAATATAATATTAAAGCGAATATTTTCCTGGTCGCCGGTTTTATTGAATCACCTGATAATAAGCATGTAGCCGATAATCCAATGGGAGAGTTCATGCATAGGGATGAAGCACTTACGATGAGTAAAGACATGGTTCAGTATGGACTGCATACTTACCATCATCACAGCTATTCAAAATTAAGCCTCACAGAAATAGCTGAAGATCTGAACCGCACAAAGGCACGCCTGCAGCAACTGGGCATTCCCATTCAGCCCTGCCATGCCTATACATTTGGTGCTTACAATCAAAAGGATGAAACAAAGCGGCTTGCTATGTTCGACATATTGAAGCAAAACGATATCAGGCTTGCATTCAGGGTAAGTAACTGGGTAGATAAGCTTCCTGTAAAAAATAAATTCTTCATCAGCCGCATTCATGTAAGCGGTCTTTTTCCTCTCTGGAAATTTAAACTCGCACTTTGGGGGTACATTAAAGTATTGAACAGATTCGAAAAGTTTTTTTAATAATTTTATAATGCACGTGTTTTTAATACCTCTTTCTTTCTTTTATTGCTCTTCTCAACGGTTCTGCTAACATTTGTTATTCTTTCTTCCCGCTGGCATTATGTTGTCGTTTATTCATTAATATTAATTGTAATAATAACAACAATCTCATTTCCTTCTTCTTTTTCATCATTTCAATTCTCTACTTCTTTAGTCATCTTTAGCTTTTTAAGTCAATTCTTTATCTTCCTGCTAATCAGTAGTAGTGTACTTCTTACTAATAATAACCCCTTAGATGATATTAGTGAATTTACCTGATGGCATAGTATATCTCTTAGGTATTTATACGAAAATCTTGTGTTATTGCGAATAGCTTTTTTAAGCACAACATTTTTTTTTCTACGACGCGTTATTAATAAGAGCTAACATAGAATTGATCCCTGAGAAAAGATTATTGTTTTTTGTAATGAGATTTTTTCTAAAATAATATTTACAAAAAAAGTTTTTTGATTTGGGTCTATTTTTTCATCAATCTTTTTTCTTCGAAAAATTCAGGCACCATGTTTGTTAGCTAATCGTGAAACTACTCTTTTAGAAAAACGAAAATATCCCTATGATCAACACTACTACTCGAAGGAAATTCCTCCGGGATGCGTCTCTGACGACTGCCGGAGTGTGCTTGGCATCGCAATTAGGAGCTCATAAGAAAGACGTCCGTACCAATACAATTAAGTGCGCCCCCCGACAGAGTTATGCGGTTACCGGAACAATTTCTTCCGCTCAATCAGGAAAATGGTCAGACCCCGGAACATGGGGTGGCAAATTACCTCTCGCTTCAGATGTACCTCTCATTGCCTCAGGACATACAGTTGTTTACGACATGGCCACAGTAACTGTTGCAGGTGTAAGTGTTGCCAGCGGTGGAACATTGCAGTTCGATCCTAACAACAGCACTACATTACAAACTTCAGGCAATGTAGTTGTAGAAGGTACTTTACAAATGCATCCCTCTTCTGCAGCTGTTATTCAACTTTTAAAGTTCATTAATATTAATGAGAATGCGTTTGTTGGCGGTGGAATGGATGTATTACCTACAGATGTAGGCTTGTGGGTAATGGGCGCCGGTTTGTTAGACATTCTCGGCACAGCTAAAAGTTCATTTGTACGTGCAGCAAGTAATATCGCATCAGGCACTACTTCTATTTCACTGGGCACTGCACCCAGCGGATGGCAGGCCGGCGATGACATTACGATCGCACCTACCGAATCACCAACTGTGGGCGATGCATACTTCAACGGATTTGAAGATCGCACCATCAGCAGTATATCGGGTTCATCTCTTACTATAAATGCCGGCACTATTCGTCAGCATCCACAGATCAATGGTATGTGGAGTGCAGAAGTGATCAATCTTACCCGTAACGTACGCATTGAAGGCACACCTACAGGAAGAACACACATCTTTATTCGCTCTTCCACTCCACAAAGTATTAAGTATGCGCAGATCCGTTATGCTGGTCCACGCCAGACTACTACGCCCGCTACAGAATTTGTATTGGGAAGATACGGCCTGCACTTCCACCATTGCGATGATGGTAGCATAGGATCAATTGTAGAAGGATGTGTTATCCGCAATTGCGATAGCCATTCTTATGTACCGCACTCTTCCAATGGCGTTACCATGAGAGGCAACGTAGCGTATAATGTAACTGAAATTGCTTTCTGGTGGGATGAGCTGGATTTAACACACGGCACTGTATGGGATGGCAACGTAGTAGCCATGTGCAAATACATACCAGGCTCTACCAACTCTTTAACAGTAAGTTCTATGCTAATGGGTATAGGCGATGACAACGTTTGTACCAACAACGTGGTAATCGGCA
>Ga0105239_10002113_pt1 | contig 25654 bp, 22 predicted proteins | sample KBSC44metaG_FD_92761 | JGI IMG/M metagenome (GOLD analysis project Ga0105239, IMG submission 92761) | Corn rhizosphere microbial communities from Kellogg Biological Station, Michigan, USA - KBS C4-4 metaG | ecosystem: Host-associated > Plants > Roots > Rhizosphere > Soil | place: Michigan, USA...
ATGCGATTGCCCTGCCCGCCGTATACTGAGCAATGGACTTCTCAAAGCACTTCTGGTAATGCCGAAGTGCAAAGTCTTTCGGCCAACAAGGAAACCGGAGATTTGGGCTTTTTTATGGGAGCTGCCGATGGTTCCGCGTGGGCAGGTGCGGGCATTTGGGTACAGTTTGTCCCAACCGCCAACACCAAGGCTCAAGTACGCGCGTTTGTGCCTTATAGCTATCAATATGACCTGGATTCTCAGGTAGGCTATACGGCGCATAATGACGGCGGATTTGGTGTCTTTGTATTGAGTTGGGACATGGATGGTACCAATCGATTTAACGATCTCGACTATCGATATACAGCCTGGTCGGACGGGACGGGCTGGTGGGATCACCACAGTAATCCCAGTTTCCCGGATCACGACTTTGGCTATGCCTACCAGTATGGCCAGGAAGCACCCTATTTTGACGTTTGGACGAACCGGGTTTATATGGCCTGTCTGTGGGGATTTGGATCGAGTGATGCGGGCGGCGGATTTTTTGGGAATGCCGTCTCCGCTTCCGATCTGAATGCCTCCGTTCGTTTTGTGGTTATTGGTGAACAATAGAATTTTAAGGTTGACTCTCTTGCGGTTTTTCCTGTAATTCGGCTCTCAGCTGATTGCGTAAGGAATTAGGGTCGCTTGAAGCTTTTCCTTCAGAGCTTCCGGTCTGTACTTTTGCGAGCATTCCGCTCAGCTTCTCTGAAAGCAGCACATTCAAGAGACCTTCCATTAAATTGCCGCCTTCTCCACCTCCACCCATCAGGATTTTGGGTACGACATCTACGCCGGATTTTTCGATGGCTTGGGCAAAGCGTTCCATTACCTGTTGAATTAACTGAAACTGTGGGCCACCGTAAGCGGCAACTTGATCTTCAATCGCAATTGCCTGTGCAACCCCGACGCGGGATGCCTTATCGGCTTCGGCAACCGCCAGCGAACGAATTTTCTTCGATTCCCCTTCTGCCAGAATGCTGATTTTCTGTGCTTCAGCTTCAGCCAACGCCTTAATTTGCATGGCTTGTTGCTGCGCCCGTGCAAGTTCAGCCTTACCGGTGTTACTTTGAACCGTAATGCTGATTTCGGATTCGGTTAGCATTGCCTGCTGTTTGGCACGAGATTCCGCTTCTCGGAGTTCACGTTCTTTAATCGACGCTTTTTCCTGGCGGTTATAGGTTTCAACCTGCTCTTCCGCAATTTGCCGGGAACGCAGCTGGTTCAGAATCTGCTCAATATTACCGCTCGTTCCGGAGGTCGGTGTTCCGATGAGAACTTCTTCCAATTCCAGGTTATAGTGCTGAAATCGTTCCTTCATCTCCTGAGAGGCTATTTTTTGAATCTCGCTTCGTTCCTGGATGAGTTGAATTAATGTACGAGACTGCGCAATGTTTTTAAAGTAAGCGGATACCATCGGGTCCAGGGTTTGTTCAACGAGCCGTTTGATATCCCCGAAGCGTTGAATTACCAAAGGTGCTTTCCGGTAATCAATATGGATAACCACCGATAAGGGTAAGGTTGGTTCAAAGGCGTCTTTCGTGATTAATCCGACTTCCGAGAGGTTTTCGTCCAGACGGTGATTTCCTACCTGGTTCTGAATCCACTTCAGTATAATGTTGGTTGTGGGCACCATAATCACATTACCTGCAAACATGTTGAATGCATATTTACCGGGCAATAACGGATCACTCCAAACGCCGCGATAGCCTTTATCGACCATTTCACCATGATTATATTCTTCGCCGCTCAAGTCGATACCCATTTCACCCGTATAAGAAACGACCACACCTGCAGAGCCCACCTCAACAATCGTTTTCGGGATCAGTTCCAACGTAGCAAAGAGGCGGTTAATATAATAAGTTCCTTCGACTAAAACCTGGAGTTGTCGCCCGCGCTTACCGCCTGCCGCTAAGAATTTGTCAGGATCCTGGAAGTTGTTATGATAGGCGCCCGCATCGTCCTGAGACGCTCCAACCGTCGGCGCGATAATTTCATTTGCAGAGAGGGAAGGTCCATCATGAACGGTGACAACACCGGTGACATCATCCGCGCCTTGAATGACGACGGGAGCAAATCCATTCCTCTCCTGAATTAAGCTTGCCATATTGCTGAATAGCATTGCTTCCTGCGCATCGAGCGGTAAATAGTAATTACGATCTTCGGTTAAAACTACAAATTGAGCCAGATTGATCGCATACGTTCCTTCACGCAGCACAAGGCGCTGTGGACCTTTCTGCCCATGGTTTTTCAGAAATCCCTCTACATCTTCAAAATCCCGGGCAATGCTGTTCGAGGCCAGCGCTTGAGTAGAAGGTAAAGCTTCCCCGTCCCGGGCGAAGACGTAGCCAATTTTCCCCTGAGGAATGGTTACCAGCGGCATAATATGGATTTTGTACTGGAGCGGAATAAAGAAGTGCCAGCCACCGCGCCGAATCTGTGCTTGGAAACCGGCCTCTCCGTGTAAGGCAATAAGCCCTGACTTGATCGAGCCGCCAAAACTATACAGCTTTTCTACAACCCCGACTTTATTATTCGGGATATAGCGAACCGACAATAAGGCAATCAAACCAAGTAAAATAACCAGGACGGTAAGTGCGGTGAAAGCGGTATCCATTCAGTGGCTCCATTCAATAGTGCTTCCATTATACCTGTGTTTAAAGTACGAGCTCTTGATTTATGCCAGAGTTTAAATCCTTTCAAAACTTATAAATGCTTGTAAAGTTGTCTATTCAAAGGGCAAAGAATAATCATTAAAGGTTTTAATACTGAATCATCACAATGTATTTTGACTTTCTTTACTATGTTCATTTCTTCTTCAGGCCAGCACTATTCTCAGCCATTCTTTCATTCCGAAAAAAAGAGTGTAGCATTTGGTGCGAAAAAAACTGCGATTTATAAAGCTACTGAAGCTGAGAATCCTGAATTAGCAATCGACAAGGTAATTCAAAAGTCAAAACTAAGCCCTGATAAGCTTAGACGGAAAATCAATCAAAGGGTGTGCATCCGTTACAATGGGGTTAACCGTCAAACTGAGCAGCCATTGCATAGGCTTTTAAGGAATCCAAGGGTTACAAAAAGATCAGTCGCTCTTTTATTAAATAAGGGTGCCGAGTTAAGCCCTGATTTAACCGTCCGAAACTGGTATGCACTATCAGGCTACCCGTATACAACGTTTCTTGAGACTGTGAGTCAGACTCCTGCTGTACAACAACTAAAAATTTTATTTGAAAGAGGTGGGAAACGCTCACAATTGATAGAACAATCTAATCAGGCTGTCCGTGAAGCAGGGGTAAATACTATTTTAGGGCAACATTCTGCCGAAACTTCTTTTCCACGGACTATCACATCCGCCGACATGGAAGCTACTCGCGATGCTTTGGATAAAGTCGAGCATATGCATAGAAAAAGAGCCGTTCTTAACGATCTGGATTTATCAATTCCTGTCAGCAAGCGTAATGCCTATAAAACATGGCAAATGATGGGTTCTCGGCCACGAGTACGGATTAGTACTGACGATTCCGCCAAAGATCCTATTCCCAATAGGCTTAAAAATCCTGCTGTGATTACGACACTATATGAATTTTTTCCCCGCCATGCTGGTACGCAACAAGCTCATAAGAAGGAATTTAGAAATTTTATTCAAGAGATTGTTGCTTGGGATTATATACAAGGAAATAAACTGAGATACCGTTTAGCGAGTACTAATCATGGTTTAAATAACTGGCTGACAAAATGGAAACGCTACGAAGAAGGAAAACTTTCTGAAAACGATAGGCCCAATGAGCTTTTTGAGGATCCGAGTGTTGAAGACAGAAAGGAAACGAGCCGTTTATTACGTTCGATTACGGATGACATTATGGATCAGCTGCCTAAGCCTGGGAGGCTTTCAAATCCAAGGCATAAGCCTTTTAGTGTAATAGTCTGATTAAGTAAGAATAGCCAAAATGAGTATCATATGAGAGTGAAAGCTCTATAAATAGCTTTTAATGTTTATTGAGAGGTTTTTGGGATTGTGCAAGATTCCAAGGAACCAGGCTTTTCTAGTCGGGGAATCTGTATAAAGGAAAATATTGTCCCAAAGTCATCTAATTGGTGGATAAGGATGAGTTAAAACTACGGTTAAAGTATGAGGCTTGTAAAGTCGATATCGATCATGATGGTGTATAGAAGGGCTTAGCTTCGTCAATTTTTCCGAGAGTATGTGGGTTCTTTAGAAAGAGTAACTTATGTCAACCAGCAGTACCAGCTCCTATGGTTCAGCAGCAAGCCAGACAATTGCTAATTCATTAGCAAGTTCGACAGGCTTGAACTCCGGACTGGATATTAGTGGGATTATCAGCAAGTTGATCGCTATCGATCAACAGCCCATTGACGCCATGCAGACAAAAATTACGAATATCAAAAAGCAGCAGTCGGCTCATGCATCCCTTCAAAGTAAAACAACAACGCTATTAACGGCAATTAAAGCTTTAAGTGCCAGGAACTTCGATGGCACAACGATTTTCGACAAAATGACGGCCAGCACTACCAATAGTGCGATTGCTTCCGCAACTGCTGTTAGTGGTGCAGCGGCTCAAACCATTAATCTGGAAGTTAAATCGTTACCGACCCAAACCCGGGCTGCCAGTACCAGCTTAGTCGGTAAATTCGATACCACAGCTTCTTTAAGTCAGCTTGGTATCAGTTCAGGCACCTTCACGGTTTATATGAATAATACGCCTCACACCATTACGGTGGATGCGACTAAAACAGTTGGTGATGTATTTAGCGATATTTCTACAGAGTTTGGTGGGGATATCACGCCAAGTATTGTAAATGGGAAGGTTAACCTGGCCTATACCGGAGGCGCTACGACCTCAATTCAAATGGGATCTGGCGGGGATACGAGTAATTTTTTAACTAAAACCCATCTGGATACCGGCGTAAATGATGGTAGTGGTAATATCACATCTTCCCAAGGGATGACAACATTTAGTACTAGTACCACGCTTTCGGCTAGTACGGATTTGAACACCACAATTACGGATGGTACGTTTAGTATCAACGGTGTTTCCTTCAATACTACAGGTAAGTCATTAAGTACTGTATTAACTGAAATTAACTCATCTGCTGCCAATGTAACTGCTACTTTCAATAGCACAACCAATAAATTCGAGTTGAGTAGCAAGGCCACAGGTAGTGTTTTTATTAATTTAGCCAATGGAACTGGTAATTTTTTAACCTCAATGGGTTTGGTTAGCGGGTCTGATAGTACGTCTTCTCAAACAATTGGAGCGAATGCTAAGTTTGTATTGAATGGTACTACCATGTACAGCGCAAGTACGACTGTGAATCAAAATGTAACCGGTTTAACCGGGATTACTTTGAATTTAGCATCTGCTAGCCCCGGCACTACAATGCAGGTTAATGTTTCTCAAGATACGTCTTCTATTACGGGCGCTGTCAGTTCTGTAGTCAGTGCTTACAATGCATTGATTTCTGCCATTGATGGACAGACGGATAGCACCAGTGACAGTGCCTTACTGAAGGGCAATAATGGCTTAAGGGATTTCCGCAATTCCTTGAGAAAGCTTTTTGCTTCCACGGTTTCGGGTTTAACAAATACCAAGTACACCAGCTTGCAGGATATGGGTATAACGACTGGTGCTGTGGGTACCGGTGTTGCCAGTAAGGGTAGCCCTCAGTTACAGTTTGATTCCGCTAAGATGATTGCAGCAATGAATGCGGATCCGCTCACTGTTAAAAATCTTTTTATTGGGAGAAATTTAACAGGAACTCAAAATGGTGCTTTGGGCGACGACAATATGGAAGGTGCCCTCACCAAAATTCAACATTTGCTTGCCGACCAAAAATATACGGATAGCGGCGGTGGGTATGGAGCTCTTTTTGCGGGCACGGGCGAGACCAACCAGGGGATCTTTGCTTCGTACCAAACCTCCGCGGCAAAGCGGATCAAGGACATGAACGACAGTATTTCCAGGGCTCAGGATAGATTGTCTTTAAAGCAGATTCGTTTACAGCAACAGTACCAGCATATGGATACTTTAATCGGTCAGTATCAACAGCAGGGATCGGCAGTATCAAGCATGATTAAGTCATTAGGCAAGTAAATAATTGATTTTATAATATTTATACCATTTATATTTAAGTATTTAATTAATAAAAACATCCATTTATTTTGAGAGTAATAATCCAGGGTATTACTCTTTTGGGTAGTGACATGACGCTTTTTTCTTGTTCTACTGAACTATAGAAAAAGAGAGCGCGCGGCGGTATAGCCAAGTGGTAAGGCAGAAGCCCGCAAAGTTTCCATCCCCATGTTCGATTCTGGGTACCGCCTCTTTCTTATTTCTTATTATTAAATAAAATACAAACCATTTAATTGGGTTCCATTAGTGTATTTAATCAAACCTTGGTTGTTTCGTTTTTCTTATTTTTGACATCTTTGGTTGCGTTGGGTGAAACAGGGATATTAACTTTTTTGTCCTTCTTGGCTTTCGGGAACTTTCCACTCGTCTTTTTCCACCATTTTTGAAGTAATCCAAATAGGAACAAGGCCAGGGGAGAGAGCCAAACCCAGTTATCAACCAGATATTTTGTCACCAAATAGCCCCATTCAGAGCTTGGCACTTCCACGTTAATTTCTCTTTCCCATGCATCTCGGTAGGAAACATCGTCACCTTTACCGGCATAAACTGTCAGCGTCAGTACATGAGCCCCGGCCTGAGTCGGTGTTACATACCACTGCCAGCTAAAGCGCTTGGTGTCCGCATCAGCAAGTTGGGCTGTCTGGCTTGCATTTTTAATAGAAAATGCATCATCCCCAGTCAGCACGGCAGTCATATACTTCGCCGTTTTCACCTTGGAAATATCAAAGTGTCCGTCCTTATTAAAAGCCGCTTGAACCTGTTTCTCAGTATTTTTATCCAAGGGAATTTCAACTCGATATAAGGTCGCCTTATTCAGTTTCATTTCGCTCGGCGTTTGATAATAAATACTGTGTTGATTAGATAATGCAGCCATTTTTGCTGGCGCTATCGGCGATAATTTCGATTTCTTGTGATGGTGATAATAATGAGGTTTTGGCGATAATATTTTACTGGCTTGATTCTGAGTTACGGTTGCTGCATCGTTTCCTGTTATTTCTTCCCTGGTATTGGAAGAGATGCTGGGCGAGAGTGGAATAAAACGATCTTCGCTGCCGAGAGTTCCTTGTTTTTTAATACTCACAAAGGGTTGTGTGAAAGATCCTGTATAGTTTTCTCTCTTCAAAAAAGAGGTGGTCAGCATCTTGTTAATTTGGGTAATCCAAGCATCCGCCTGAATAGGCTTTTGAGGGTTTCTAATTTCAGACGGTTTTAGAATACGACTTTGGCCTGTTAGGGTATCATGTTGGGTGACACGTTCCGGATGCGCCTTATCGCTCACATTTTCGTAACGGAAGCAAAGTTGGTAGACGACGGAAATGAGGACTAAAACCCCGAGAAAAGCCTGCATAATACCCAATGCCTCTATTGAAAAGATTTCTTTATTAATCTTGCCGCTTATTATAGCTCACTTTTTAAAAAGTAGCTGAAGCGCTAATTTAGGTGAGCTATTGTGTTCCTTATAATCCAGGTAGTATAAAAAACGAGGATTAGCTGTCATGACGACCACTCATGAAATCAAATGCCTGTTTCTTGATATCGGTGGTGTACTGCTGACCAATGGCTGGGAAAACAGCAGTCGAGAGCTTGCAGCTCGGGAATTCGGATTTGATTTGGATGCTTTTGAAGAACGCCATCGTCAGCTTTTTGTTCCGTTTGAAGAGGGGCAACTTACAATTGATGAATACCTTGATTTGGCTTTATTTTATGAAAACCGTCCTTTTACACGAGAGCAGTTCAAGGCCTTCATGTTTGAACAGTCCAAGCCTCACCTTGATATGATTGCTCTGATAAAGCATTTGAAAGCTCATATTGATCTTAAAATTTTTATCGTCAATAACGAATCTGCTGAACTCAATATCTACCGTATTCATCACTTTGGTATTGCACAATTTGCTGACGCGTTTATCTCCTCTTGCTATGTGGGCTTACGCAAACCAAATCCCGAGATTTTAAAGCTGGCTGTTAAAATCAGTCAAGTTCCAAAAGAGCAAATTCTATATATTGAAAATACGCCACTGTTTGTAGATGTTGCGGCTCGTTTGGGAATCGAAAGTATTTTGCATGTGAATTATGAATCCACGCGCCAGCAGTTAGAATCTTATGGCTTTAAAAATGATTGGAGTCTTTCTTGTAAAAGTTAAAAGGTATTCCCTCTTGAACTCAGCGTGATGGCGGCATACGATGGATGGTGTTGAGATGCATTGTTTGCAAGGTTGTCCGAAGAAAAAATAGAGAGAGAGTCTATGAACAAGTTAGTAGGCATTGTCATAGCTATGGCGGCTGTCTGCGGGATACTGCTTTCCAATAGTACCAATGTTTTTGCACAATCCCAAGATACAGAGCAAAAATGTAAAACCGAGGATGCAACAGAAAAATGTGCTTCTGAAGTCAGCCACCCGGGCGACTTGAGTGTTTCCGCTGATGAAAGACCTGCTACTGATATCACTGTAGCGCCTGAACCCGGCGCATTCCAAGGAATACGATTGTCGTCTCCGGCTAACGAAAATAATTCAGCGGATAGTGCAATTCCCCCTGCAGAGCCTGCTAGCGCTGAAGCAACACAAGTTTATTCTCCCGAAAATACTGTACCAGTCAATAATTCCAGTGTTTCTGCGGAGCCTATAAAAACTGAGGCAACAGCACTTCTTTCTTCGGAATCTACTCGTGAAGGAAAAGATAAATCATCTTTGCATCAGTTCTACCAAATTGCACGGGGACAGGCTGCATCCTTTCCTTCAGATGCGGATCCCAGAACCGCTGAGGCCTTAGCGGAAGGTTTTGCATATGAAAAAGTCAATCAAGTATGTGGTCCCGCAGAACAATATCAAGGTGTTTTCTCGGGTTGGCTAGGGGAGACGAAATGCCAAAGTCAGGACAATCCGTCCGCTGATCATGGGGTTTCCTGGATCTGTAATGCGACTGCCACCGTGACTTGTACCCCGAAATCTGCCAATTAAATAAACTAATTGTTTTTAAATAGCGGTTACTCTCTAGGAGTGACTGCTATTTTTGTTTTCTTAACTAGAGTTAACATTGTTAAAAGATAAGGCATCTTAGCTGAAAACTTCCAAGCAAGATGTTAGCATATGCTTTAGTATTATTTTGCAAGATATTCAACTTTGAGATGAAGAGGAGCTATAGCAATTGTATGGACCTCCCTGTACAGCCATCAAATGCTAAAGTTTTTGTTCTCGATAAAAACTACGATTTGGCAAACATCATAAAACATCTTTTAGAAGTACAATCTGAGTACTTTGAAGTTGTGGGAATAGCAACAACTCATGAGAGTGCTTTTGGTTTTTTAAACAGCCATCCTGAAGTTGATATTGTTTTGGTCGAAGGTGATTCTGAAAATTTGAAATTTCTTGAACAAGTGAGTAACACCTTACCTACCTTGAAGAGCTTGTTTTTTACATTTCTGGATGATCCAAATCTCATATATCAGGCAATGAAAATGGGTGCAAAGGGATATATCCTTAAAAATAAAATGGGAACTGACTTAATACCTGCATTAGAAGAAATATATAGTGGGAAAATTTATTTACCTCCAACTTTAGCTACTAAGTTTTTTGATGCATTTTATACTAGAGTAAGTTTAGGAAAAAAAAATGATTCTGGCGATGCTCAGGCTAAAGCTTTGAGCCAATTAACGCCTATGGAAAATAATATTTTAAGCTTGCTAATAGAGGGTAAGACATACATAGATATAGCTCGAAAGCTTGAATCGTCCGAAGCCGATATCAAAAATCATACCTTTACTATTTTTAAAAAATTGAATGTTAAAGATAGAACACAAGCAGTATTGTTTGCTTTAAGAAATGGCTTTTCAGCTGAGAGCTCTGGAATACAGAAATCAGGAATTTATAGGCACTATAAAGGTGGCCTATATAGAGTAATTGATATAAGTACACATAGTGAAACTCTTGAACAATTGGTCATATACCAAGCCCTTACTGGAGATAGAAAAATATGGACCAGGCCAGTATCTATGTTTTTGGAAAAGGTTTCTCATGAGGGGAATAAGGTTCCACGTTTTGAGATTCAATCCGAACCTTTAAAAGAGTTTCAATCTGTTTCTTAAGACTGATTTGGGTAAGAGAAATATGTATTTATCTGATAGAGATTTAACTGCAATCCTTTCTGATTTAAACTTTGAGTGTGACCATCCTGATTTCCCATTTATTTCTGAAAATCAAATTCAACCCTGTTCTATAGATCTCCGCATTGGTAATGTTTTTTGGGAGTCTAGGAAACATGGCCAAATAGATCTGAGTAAACGAGAATTTTCTAAAAAACAATGGTGTAAAAAAGTTTTAAGTAATACAGGTGAAAGTATTAAAATAAAGCCAAAGCATTATGTGTTAGCTAAAACTTATGAGAAGTTTTCAATTCCAAATGATTGTGCTGGAAAAATAGAAGCTAGAAGTAGTTTTTCTAGATTGGGCTTAAGTGTTCACTTTGCATCCGATTTTATAAATCCTGGTTATAGAGGGCAAGTTCCGCTAGAGTTATATAATTACGGAGAAAATGAAATAATTCTCTTCCCTCATATGTCCATTTGCCAATTAATCCTCGTAAAATTAACCACTCCTTCAGAAAAGGCTTACAATATAGGTCATTCAAAATATATGAATGAAGAGGGTGGATTATCAAAGTGGTGGCTGGATGATGCAACTCAAGAATTACAAAAAACTTTAAGAAGCCACGATATATCTGCACAGATTGAGGCAAGCATATTAGAAGAATTAAAAAATCAACCGGACGAGATTACGGAAAGATTTCAAAATTTCATAAACAAAACAATTTTCAAAGACAAAAATAAGGATTCTGTGTTAGAAGAATTTCGAAGACAGGAAAAATCTCGTCAACTTTTTCATCAAATCTCCCAGTTTGGGAGTCCAATATTACTCGCTATCTTCCTGAGTTTGTTTTGTAATAGTTTTTCTACGAATGGTATGGATTCCCTGTCTGTTATCTATCTTGTTATGATGATCATATGTATAGTTTCCGGTTATTTGGCATGGGCAAGAAGAGATCTGAAGTTTTATACGGGTTAAATATCTGCTTAATAATTAAATGGTTTTTATTGGGATTCAAAATATTTTTTTCTTTTGTGTGAGGAGATAAGTTTTTCTACTATGCATTGTTTAGGTGCTTTTGCCTAGCCAATTTATAAAAAAGTGAGTATTTCTTCCCGTTGAGATGTAAGTTATTGACGACTATGATTAATCTGTTCAGTTGAGTGTTGCCCGTTTAATATCAAACCATTGAAAGGATGGATATTTAATTTCTTGTGTTAGTTACCTTCCGCCTCTGTGTTTTCTTGCCACGAGGCGGTTCTTTTTATCTTGAATTAGGGCAAGAGTATGATGCAAGTCATTTGGTTTGAAGTTAGCATGCAGAACGCCTAACCTGCTTCTTGACAGCAAGTTCAGGGTATCTAAAATGAGTGATTTTATAGTAAAATGTCAATATGCCATTGATAGTTTCACTAGGGAAATCTGAAAAAAGCCTACAGGGCTTTACTCTTGCTGAGCTTTTGATTACGCTAACGATATTAGGAGAGATTGCTGCTTTTACGATTCCGAAAATAATCTATAGCCAGCAAAATGCCCAATATAATGCTGTGGGAAAAGAAATGGTTGGTATGATTTCTGGTGCGTATCAGCAAGCTCAGAAGGATGGAATACCCTCCAGTTCAATGTCAATTAATAATCTGGTTACTTATTTAAATTATGTAAAAGTTGATACGTCAACTGTTATTGATGATATACCGGGTTATACGACTAAAACTTGTGGTTCTGCAAATATTAGTTGTATCAGAATTCATAATGGGGCAACTGTTTGGTATGATTCTACGGAAATATTCAATGGGACCAATACGACAAATGCGGTTCGCTTCTGGGTAGATCCGGATAGTGCTGTCAGTTCTAATAAATCTCAACAGTTTTACCTTCAATATAATGGGAAGATTACGGATGCTGTGAATGGTAGTGGTTTGGTAAGTAATAAACAAACCTTTGCAAGTTATAGCAATGCCTCTTGGTTTAGTTGGTAGCTAAAAATCGTATTTGTGGAAATTATTTCTTTAAACGATTGGGCAGTTTTAGTTTATCAGGGTGTGGGATAGAGAAGAGCAATTCCTTATTTTATGATGTTTTGCTTATATCGTTTGGTAAAAGGTAAAATGTGGAATGTGGAAAATATGTGTTCGTTATCTGCTCCTATCTTTTTGTGTGGTTTTAGCACTGGTAATAATGAGTAGTAGTGCAATTCAGGCAAAACCAAAAGTACATTATACCGTTGTCCATCATTCGAGAAGATGTCATCAACAACATCGAAGAAGGTATTCTCGAAGTAGTAAAAAGCACACTGCAAGACATAATCGCAGAGGCGGTGTTTACATAGCAAGAGTTCATCATACTGGAGCTTGCGGGGTAACATTGGCCAGCCGGAAGCATTGGTCTAATCGTACAGCTTATTATGCACGCAGGCACGGGATTCCACCTGCTATGTTTCTGGCGCAAATTAAACGGGAAAGTGGTTTTCGCCCTTGTGCTATAGGACCATCGGGAGCGATTGGTATTGCACAAATTCACCCGCGCACTGCAAAAACATGGAAAGTGAATACTCATAACCCGGAAGCCTCACTGAATGCCTCTGCACAGCATATGGCAGCAAGTATCAAGCGTTATAAACGCAAAGGCGTAAGCCAAAAACGCGCTGAGCGTTTAGCGCTTCACCAATATGGCACCATTTGAAAAGCGACCAGTAGCCAAGTGGCTACTGTATTGAGTCAGAATAGCTCTCTGTATTAGCCAAGTGAAGGAGGTATCGGTTTGTGTATATTTTATACTGTAGCTGTAGATTGGTATAAGAAGTAAGATGCCCAATACACACATTTTACTTCTGTTACCGAGCGAGTCCAATGTTGATAATAATCTTGAGGTGGTTTTTGCGTATTAAACCTAAATCTTATTGAGAAGCTGAGATTGCAAAGCAATTTGTTATCTAATCGCATAAAAGTATCAATAGATCTGGGTTAGTATGCCTAAATAATGCTCTAAAATGTTTATTTAATACTTACCTCGTTGCTAATTGAGCTTGAGGAAAAATATCCAGCTTATTGGGACAGCTTATTAGGCCTTATAGCTTAATTAAATTGTTATTATTCTTTAATGCAAGAGTGGGTGAGGTACATGATAATGATTATCTTAAGTCGATTTATAGTGATCGTCCTGATTTTAATTTTGGAGTTTTATAGTAATGATTGTTTTGCAGCCGTTAAAAACTCTTTTTATCCTGTAATTTCCATCAAATCTGTTTATCAAGCGACTTCTGTTTTTGATATGAATCAATTTTCTGCCATTAAAGTAATTCCACAGGTGGATAATACGATGGCCGTTCCAGTGCTTATTAATAGGAGACAGTTATCAACTTTTTTAGTTGATACTGGTGCCAGCTATACTGTGATTACCCCTCACCTGGCAAAGCAGCTTGGTGTTATGAAAAAAACATCGGATAACGTTGTTCCTTTAAATACAGCCAATGGAATGACATATGTGCCTGTTGTAACAATAAAGCAAGTAACACTCGGTGATATGAATATCCAAAATGTTCAGGCAGTTGTTACCGATTTGGGTCCATCTGCAGAAATATCAGGTTTATTAGGAATGAATTTCTTTACAGGTCGAACCCTATTGATTACTCCTCAGCGTATATTTATAGGTCGAAAATAATGTGATGATTGTCCGTAAAGTAAATTATTATATTACCTTTATTGGGGGGTAAGGCACGCTAATTAAATTGTTATTTTGATGTGGTGTTGCAATAAATTTAGCACCACCTAAAATGAATACATAGTTGAGTAAGACGTTAACGTGCTTTCCTGTTGATTTTAGTTCTTTAGTATTACTTATTTTTTGGTAATAGTTAATTTAGTATGATTAGAAAATTAAAAATTTTAGTTTATCAATGTATGAAAGTATAGTCTCCTATATAGTTGATATCTTGATCAAAAACAATCAATAAGGAGTATACTATAGGGTAAAAGTGGGTGAGGGTAATGATTTTCTATAGAAAACTGCTTTTAAGCACATTCATTATGTTCTTTATAAGTAATGTTAGCAGCTTTTCTGCAGTTAGAGATACTCTCTATCTATACAGACCCCTGCGAGCGGTTTATCAGGCGACTGCCAATGTTGATCTCAGTCATTATTCAGTCATTAAAATTATCCCTCAATTGGATCACACTGTAGCCGTAACGGCTTTCATTAATAATAGAGTATCCGCTACCTTTTTAATTGATACAGGTGCCAGTTACACAGTGATTACGCCTGAGTTGGCGAAGAAACTCCGTCTTTCTACTAAGAACAAGGATAATGTTGTCCCTTTAAACACGGCTAACGGACTAACTTACGTTCCTTTAGTGATGATTCAGAAAATTATGGTTGGTGATATGAGTGTTCAAAATGTAGAAGCAGTTGTCACCGATTTAGGTCCTTCTGGAGAAATATCAGGTCTTTTAGGAATGACCTTCTTTTCAGGGCGAAGCATATTTATTACACCAAGGCGCCTATACATTGGTCGTAAATAATAAGTTAATCTTAAAAGAAGATTAAGATCATTTGTAGGTATTCCTCAAGTTTTGGATGTCTCGGTAGATAAGGAAGAGATATCTCCGGATGAGCTTCAGTTCCACAGTCCTATTTTGGGACCAATTGCCAATGAAAAGGGTTCCGCCATGAACAATAACCACCCTACTCGAACGCCTCAACTTGGCAAATGGTTTTCCTTCCTTGTTGGAGGTTTTTTGGCTGCGAGTTTGCCCCTTCACGTATTTGCTGCTCCCGGTGGCGGAAGCTTACAAAGCGGCGGTTCACCCAATGGAAATTGGCAGAATAATAACCAAGGTACAGGACAAGCCTTCCAAGAGAATGGGCAAGGCCATTCCCCCCCACCACCACCCCGACAAGGTATGCAGAATGATGATTCTGAAGGTATTACGGGCATGCAGATTCCACCCGGGAGAAGGCGACATTCTCACAAGGGGCGCTATGATCAAGCCATGCAGCAGATGAACGGTCAGTCTTCCTCGTCCAGCGGGCAAGGCTCAAATAACTTTGCTCCTCCACCGCCGCCACCCGACGACAATTTTACAGAATAATTGAGTTTTATCCTCATCACTTAAATTTTGTGGAATCGATTTATAGAATGAGAGGTTATTTCTTATGTCTGACTTTCAAATGCAGCCGCGTCTCACAATCTCCTTTATGGCTGCGGCCATGGTTGCGAGTTTTATTGCAGTCACTATACCCCTGATGGCTGGAGCAGACCCGAATGGAATGCACGGTGGTGGTTTTGGTGCCGGTCCAGGAAACTGGCAGCGTGGCCAAGGAGGTAATGGCCCTGGCACTGGTAATTGGCAAGCGAATAGCGCGAATGGCAATGGTGATTGGAAAGCTCGTAGGCAAGAGTTTGAGCAACGTCGTGAGCAGCGTAGGGAAAATCGTCAAGGACAGCGCCAGCAAGGTGATCATATGGGTCCTTGGCAAGGTAATGATCAGCGTCAATCTCATCGTCGCGAAGAGTTCCGACAACGCCGTGAACAATGGATTCAGAATCATCCCGGAGGCATGCAAGGGCAAGGCGGCGATCGTCAAGCAATGCAACAACGTCGTCAGGAATGGATGCAAAATCATCAACAACAAGGTCGTGGAAACTGGCAAGCCCACAACGGTGGTGGCAATTGGCAGGAACGTCGCCAGCAGCGGATGCAGCAAGGCGGAAACGGCTGGCAGGGTGGACAAGGCGGCGGTATGCCTCCAAATGACGGCCCGCCACCACCACCGAACGGCCCTGATAATAATTAATCCGAAAGTCTTAATTCACTGAAACTGATGAACTTGTTATTTAAAAGCCTCACGATCCGTGAGGCTTTTTGCTGGATTGAATTGTATACCTTTAAAGTTTTAAAGGTTGCCATAAGGTAGGTTCATTGCAAACGGCCACTTGGAAGTGTGATGCGTTCTCACGGCTTGTAACTTGCCTTTTTCAGCTGTTTTAGAAGGATGAAGATTAGCGGTATGCTCTATCCTTTCAGGGCGTTTGATAGAAGGATAATCGGCGATGGTTGCCATGAAAGGGGGTTTGCTTTGCCGCTGATCAATACCCCGGAAATAGGGTTGATGCGCTTGGTTTGGTGGAACAGAAAACTGATGAGCCGACAGTGTTCTATTTTGAAAACTGGGCGATTCTAAACCTTGGTCTGAGTGCGGGATTGGCGCTCCTCCCATTGCGGGATTCATCGGATTTGCCCATCCTCCGGTGTAGGACATAGGCGCGCCATTCACGGGTGCTTTTTCCCTTCTATGAACCAGGCTGGGAACTTGTTCGATATTAGGTGGTTGGGTCGAGTTTTGTACGGCTTTATTAATATAGTGACGAAATTCATCCTTGGAGGGTTGAGTCGGTGCTCCAATCAGATTTTGAGGGGAGCTTTGGTCGCCAAAGTTATGAATAGCACCTGTAAAAGCTACAGGGCGGGGTGAAATTCTTGAAAACATAGACACCTCTGGAATAAATCGATGGAGAGGGGTGAAGAGTCTTCTATTACACCGAGAACCCACAACATTTGGTATTGGCCAGCATGGTATATCCTTCAATAGAAGAGTATTAGATCGCCTAGCCCATAGCCTAATGTCCATTTTGCTAAGTTAGTAGATTAAGGATGCTTAGTATGAAAGGGCAGATTTAGAAGTTCTTGCCAAGGTTTAGGACTATTGTTAGCTGGCGATTTTTTGCCAGCTTCTTCAAACGTTTGGATATCCGGGAATCTAGGGGGGGCCGAGCTTAAGGATTCCCGCTTAGGGCTACGTGAAGTGGATGTGGGTACACTCGGTTCTACCGTATTCATTTCGACATCCGGCGATTGAGCGGGTTTTAGTTTCGGACTGGAGGAGGTACTTTTGAGGCTTCCTGAGTCAAGTGTGTGTTGTAACCCAGGGGTCTGGAGGACTGGATTGAATTCACTGGCATAATCCGGAAGGTGAGCTCCAAGAGGAGGAATTAGCTGAGGTGTATCCTCAAAATCTCTAGGTACAGGCCGTCTAAGATTATGGGAGCGTAGTTTTAATAGACTGCTAGGTGTTGCAGTTCCTCGTCTTAGGCTTGGTAATCTGTCTAATTTGCTAGGGTGGGCTTCATTGGGGTCAAAGGAGGATTCAGGGTGTGCCAACTCTGACAATCGTGAGTTTTTTCTTCGAGCTTTCGGTCTGAGAAGTCTTGGGATATCCGGGAAAGAGGGCATTGCTTCTAATGGTGGAGGTTGGGTATTAAATGTCCTCCTGGAGGGTCCTTCTTGAGAAGAGATACTGCTTGATCTGCTGGAACCTGATGTCTGGCTGCTTTGTGTGGGTAAACCTATTATTGCATCCGGAAGCTCAAGATCTTTCCAAGGGCTGCCGCTCCGGCTTCGCTGGTTACTGATTACTTTCGGTGTCAATTTGCCAGCGATGCTTTGGGAATCTATTTTCTGGCGCTTGGTAGGTTTCTGCACAAGGCCAAAGCTATCCTCAGCGGATGGAGAGCGACGTTCTCTTTGACTAGGGCCTTCGTCCGAGGAAATAGATTCTTCGCGCTGTTTTCGCTTTTTACCTTCGAAAAGAACGTTTTGTGCCGTAATGCGGTTCAGCATAAGGACCTCGTGTAAAAACACAATGCAGGGTGATGTGCCCCCACTTTTACCACAGTGAACGTCTAATTGCATAACTCAATTATTTTTTATTGATTGAATTTTGAATGGATGGGATTTCATGATTTGCGTCTTTTGGAGGTTTTGCGGCGAGATTGAATTAATTGAAATTTAACTCAATTAACTTGTCTGTGCTCTGTGGAAAGCGATTTTCTGAGTCGTTCGATTTCACCTTCCTGAATCGTATGAAGCGTTTGAATGCTCTTCCTGGAAAAAGCTTTGAGCTTTGGCGCACAAATTACATCCGCAAACAGGATTTTGCTGCGCTGGGCCAGGTTTGCAATTTCAGCTTCTTCGCCTTTGGCATAGAGAATCGTCCGAACCAGAACCCTATCTCCGCAGACCGCCTGAATGACAGACTCAGCTTGCCTCAGGATAATCGAGCTGATAGAAACAACCCCAATCAGGCTTCCCTCGTTCACTTGTCGAATTAAATCCAACTCTTGTTGGCCTGATCGCACATCAATCAGGGTAATTCTTTTACTGTAATCTTTTTCCGGGATTTTAAGCTCTTTAAGTCGTGTTTTCAAGGCTTGGAGGTGATAGCGATTGACGATGAAGTGACTCTTGGGATTGGCCGTGACATGTTCGGGCTCGGTTGCAATCACCGGGCGTTTGAGTGCGGCTTCCAGCTCGGCTTTGAATAGAGGCAGGATATCCGAGTGCTGGTCGACAAAAACAAGCTGCTCTGTGGTGCTACTGTGCTGCTGGTTTGCAAGTTCCAGCGCCTTTAAGGCTTCTTCCCAGCTGTGTCCGCGCTGTTTGATTTCGCGAACCAGAAATTCAGCCAAGGTCGCTAAATCACTGGCCTGGGAAAGTTGTGCTTGTTGTTGACCTTCAATGATGGCAACGCGGGCACCGCTACCGGCTCGGATTTCAATTAAACCTAGATTTTCCAGCTCCCGATACGCTGTTAAGCACGTATTGTGATGAATACCGAGCTTCTGCGAGAGGGCTCGAATGCTGGGCAATTTGGCATTGGAACGCAATAATCCGGCCGCAATCTGCATGGACACTTGAGTCACTAACTGCTGATGGAGCGAAACACTGGTATTCCGTTGAATGTGAATATCCATAGCACATTTCCTGTTGATAAATTGATTGTAGCAATGATTCCGCCCCCGGGTACCCCGTATTGTCATGGTTCATAATTCTGTCACAAAGCCCACTCATCGATTGATACTCGTTGGCTATCCTAAAGGAACCGATAAAGGAAAGGAGCCTCCAATGAAATGCAGTCAAGACAATACGAAGAGTCGTTTTAGAATTCCTTTCCCTATCATTCGATTGCTTTCCTTGCTGTTGATGAAGCCTTTTTTTCAGCTGGAAATCCGAGGGCGTGCGCATTTCGAGACGCTTTGCGAACCGGTGATATTTGCCGGAAACCATACGGGATATTTGGATAGTTTGATCGTCGCGGCTGCCATTAATCGTCCTTTTACCTTTTTAATGAGTGAAGAAGTATTCAGTTGGAAGAGGGTCGGAAAACTGGTTCCTTATGGAAATACATTGCCCTTGAATATGCAGAAACCGCTTGCTTGTTTTCGAGAAACGCTCACTTTGCTTGCAAAAAAGCAGTCGATTTGTATCTTTCCGGAAGGTAAATTGACGCTGGATGGGCAGTTAGCGGCTTTTAATCCGGGTGTGGCTTTTTTGCAGGAGAAAAGCAAAGCACCTGTGGTTCCCTTCGCGATTCGAGGCGGCTTTGACGCTTGGGCTATCGATACGCCGCGCCCGGTATTCAGGAAGATTGTGATTGAATTTGGTGAACCTATTCTTCCTCAAGCTGCTTCTAGCCGAGAAGATGTGACTGCGTTGATTAAATCCAAAGTACAAAGTTTATTAGATTCTGGCAATGAAACTTTCCAATCTTTCGAAGATCAATGCCTGACCTTTTGAATTGAGTCAAAAATAGTCTTTTCCACCTCACCGGCTAATTGAGTGACAACTGCTTTTTTGTCAGCCAGAAAGGCTTCAAAGTGTGGTTTTAAATCAATCGGTTCCGGTACGGTTACGATCGCTGTGCGAGGATGTACCAGTCGATATTCGCCGAACACCTCTTTTTCCAGGCGGCGGAGAATCTCGATATAGTGAGGCATGTCGGGTTTTAAATAGCCTTCGTGAATCGCGATAAAATTCACGACACGTCCCAAATCCTCGTAGAAATTCTTTAAAACGCTGCGTTGATGAGCATGCAAGCGCTTCGCATAGAGGGTATTGTTTTCCTGATTGCTCAGCACTTTATCTATGGTGTTGCGGATTTCTCGAATGCGATCGAGGTTGGAAAGTTTCTCATTGGGCTCAATATTAATCACGCTTTCCAGCTTCGTCAGCATAAATGCGGAGAGGGCTTTCACATTTTTGGCGAGCGTCGCGTCTTTCGGTAATTCATAACCCAATTGTCCGGCTGCTCCAATCAGCACCTGGGTGGCAATGGCCTGGATACGGTTAAACATATTCCCGATAGCTTCTGTGTTGACGGCTGCTTCCAGTTGTTGAATGGACTGTTCCATCGCCGCTTCAATTCCAACAGGATTATACGCGTAGTAAAGCCCGAGGGGGCAGATGTAGAGGGACGGCAGTTTGGTGATATCTTTGCCGCTTTCTTTATAGCATTCGTTGAGGGCCATAAAAGCGAGTTGAATGACGCCGGGCTCCACGGGGAGCAGGGTTTCATTCTGGTTGGAAATTTCACCCTCAATGAAGATCACTAAACGCCCCTTGTTTTCGGCAAGAATCTCGATGGAGGTTTTCAAGGATTTGCGATCGTTATAGCCGCGTACCAGGGAGTAGACGCCGAGTTTCTGGAAGAACCAGCCGCGCAGGCCGTAGGTATAATCGAAGACTTCGCGCGCGGCGACAAAGAAGAAGTTTTCCTTGAGACGGCGGGAGATTTCAAAGAGGACGCACGGGTCCCACTCACTGGGGTGATTCGGGAGGATGAGCCCGCGTTGCCCCTGAATGGTTTTGAGTCGCTGGAGGGAGGCATCATCGATTTGAACCGAGAGGCCTTTCATGGGGTAGCGATTCAGCAGAGGTAAGCCGAGCTTAAACAGTGCCTGCACGACCCGGTCCGGCTTCGGGGCTTTGAAGTCTAATGTATTTTGTCGGCTGTGCTTTGCAGGATCAAACATCATTGATTCATTTTTCCCAATAATTTTTCCTCACTATCCCATGCTTCGATTTTACTAACTGGAGGGTACGTAGGGAAGGGTTGTGGTGCATATTCTTGAATGTACTTGGATACGCTGAGAATATCCTTTTTTATTGAAAGGTCTTACCAAAATGTATCGTACGTCATCCCCGCGCAGGCGGGGATCCATTGAGAGTAGGGATCTGTAAGGCTTTGGACTGCATACTGCTTGTATTGGATGAGACTTTTTTACGACAAGGCTTTTAAATTCAGTGGAGCCTATTTGTTTCTCTCCATAATGGATCCCCGCCTGCGCGGGGATGACGTGGTTACTTGTGAATGACGTGGTTTAATTTGGATGTTTCCCCACTTTGCATCAATTCTTTCTCCGTTTAAATGAAAGAAATAAAAGGCTCCGCTTGGATTGTATGGAAAATTGTCGTACTCCGAATCCCAGTCAACCCTGATCCCTCCTGTAAGCTTTTCGTTGATGATACCGGCCCCTATTCTCCCCTGTTCGAGTGAGACCCAAGGCGTATCTGGAAAGCGTCCAGGCTGAAGCAGCTGAAGCCCTTTATTCTTTTTTTCTTTGGGTTCCTTTCCTTTTCCTTTAACATCGGCCCTTCCGTCTATCCATTAGGGTGTATGGGTTTTGGGAAAGCCGGTGTTTCCGGTGTCGGCCCCAAGAGAAATGAGCTGCAACCCGGGTTGCGTGCCGTCCGCTCGAAGAGGGGATTCGTTTTTCTGAAAACAAATCAAAAACGATCAGCCCGGATGGGTGAAGGGGAATTGGATTTATATTTCCGGCCACTATCTGGGTTTTCATAAAGCTAGCATCACCCTTCTTAAGTGCGGAAACCACAATTCGGTACGAACCATCCTTAAATTGCCTGATACATGCAAGATAGCATCGCTTTTCCATGATGGGAGTGGACATGAGGTGTAATGTTTTAGAAATCTTTACAAATTATAGCGGGAGTCCACAACGGCCTCCCCTACAGCAATGTCATTCCCGTGAGGCAGTCTATTTTCGTTCCCTTCGGGAAGTAGCCCTTGCTAGTGAAAGCTTTAGCTTGCGCGGCGAAGTCGAAGGATAATGACTACCGAAGGATGAATCTTCCCCTTTCAATTCCACTAGTCATTCAGAGTTTTGTTTGAATATTTTCATCCTATGGAGAGAGTATGTTTAGTTTAGAACTGGTTAATACAAGCTATTCTGTCGAATTTTTTTCTTTAATCTAAAGAGTAAGCCTATACTTAAATAGGTATAGAAAAATCCTCGTGTACTACTATCGATGCGAATTCAATTTCATTATTAGCAGTTTTCCAATAATGTAGGCGATTTGAATAATCAATATTTCTTCGCCAAGCTAAATCCCTATTCCGTTTTTTTTGAGGGGCATTTCCGCCAGAACCTGTACGGAGTGCGTGTGTATCTCTATTGTTTTGGTCAAGAATGGTTTCAGCCATAACCCGTAAAATCTTTTTTGCTTTTAGTGGATCGTGTAAAAAACTATTCTCATTTGCTGAATTTAAAAAATTCTTATGAAAATACCACTTAAGTGGTGAGCTTTCGCAAGTGTACTGTAACTCATTGACAGTTAATTCAAGTGCCTTAAAATAGTGCTTTGTATCGTTTGAACTAATCCATAATTTTACAGGATCAAAAATATCTGATATAGACGACATTCTATTGTAGTGCTGAATAGTATTGTTCAGTTCAATAGGAAGAACTAAATGAGATGTATTTTCATTGCCCTTTAACAGGCTAACTTTACCAGAGAAGCTAATATCGGATGAGTCTTCAATTAGCCCCCCAGTTAACATTAGCTGTTCATTAATATCTGTTAAATCAATCTTTGTTGAAATTAAAGCTAGTCCAAAAAGTTTTTCGTAAATCCTTTTAAAATTATCACATCTTTCGTTTAGATGGTTATTAGGATTTATGGAAATATTTTCAACTAACATTTCTTGTATGCCGTATTTACTTTCCATAGAAAGAATTTGGTTTAGAATACTAGTTACTATTTCGTTAATATCCTTGGTTTGAATATAATCTATACCAAAAGTTTTAAGAAAAGTTTCTACAGTATTCCATACGGGATAGGAATCAGTTATCCATAATATTTCTGCGGTTTCAGAAGGAAGATGTAATTTTATAATTGGTGAATTTAAAACTTCTTTTATTCGTATGATATTTTCTAAAAAATGTTGAAATTTTTGCTCTCCTTCTTCAATCTTTGGGCATGCTAAAGAAAAAGGATCGATATATAAGCAAGGCATTATTCAACACCTTTCTCTTTTCTCTTCTTTGCGATGGAAGCTTTCAAAATTTCGGTTGACAACTCTTCGCTTTCGTCAAAAAAGCCTTTAGGCCAGTCTTCAATTACTCCATATTTATTAATTTTAATTTTCCTAAAGTTGGAATTACCTTTCTCTTTTTCTACAAAATAAATAACTACATCTTTTGATACTTCGTCATTATCAGATATTGCTGATAAATATCTTAGTCTGTTGATTAAATTAACACTATGTGTCTCCACAATGCATTGTTTTTTCAGTGAGATCATTGATAAGAAAAAGTCAGCTAGTCGTGTTTGTACTCTTGGATGTAAGTGAAGTTCGGGCTGTTCAAAGATTAAGGTTGAATTTGGTTCGGCTAAAAGTGATAATACCAGTATTGGTAGAACTTGACTAACCCCAACCCCAACGTTTGTTAAGTCATGAAGTGCATCTTGAGTATAAGTAGATACTTTAATACCATGACCTAATTTCCCTGCATCAAAAGTTTTGACATTCACTGCTATTCCTAAGTAATCTAGCCAATCTAATACTGCTTTAAATAAAGTTGTCTTTTTTACTCTTTTTTCTTTTGGAATAACGAAAATATCAGTGGGAGAAATATACTCGATTGGAGTATGCTTGTGTGCTTCTAGGACAGTGGCTGTATGTTCTCCCTTGAAGCCAATGTCTTTAGTGTCAGTGGCTTCAGGAAGTGGATAAACTGGTTTAGGCTCATCTCTTAACGGGCCTAAATATTTAACTTTTTTAGTAAAGAATCTTTCTATAGAGTTAGTTCCTACTCCAGCAGGTTCAGGTAGGAGCGAATAGTTAATTAATTTTTCTGATTTTTCTTTTTGGATGATAGCATTCTTATAATCTTCCCATTTAAACATAAGCTCCTGAGTTAAATTAGCTCTTTTTTCAAAAGTTAGATTGTCAATAACTCCTTTTAATGTATGTAAAGAAAAGCGGTTCTCAAATTCTCTTATTGCTTTTTGAAGATTTTCCTTGTTTTCTTTTCGGACTCTTTGGTCTTTAATTACTCTATTCGAAATATCTTTTACAAGTTGAATGAAGGGCTCTCTAATTTCTTCGGCTGGCTCAATGGAAATAGCTTCTTCTTGGAGAAAGGAGTTTGGCATGTCATCAATTGTGGCTCTTAAGCTGAATAATAATTGTTTTACTTGATCTTCAATTCGGTCATGGACATAAGCAAAATCCACTGGTAAAAAATGGTTAAAATTTGCACCTTGAATTTTATGTTGTGTTGGGTAGTAGTAGTATCCTCTGCTGTTAGATATAGTATTTTCTGGTTCTGAAACAGTATATTCTAAGGCTTTTAGATCTTTGCCACTGAGTTGTTTTGGTTTTAATGATAATTGTTTAATTTTATTCTTTATATTCACTTCTTTTCTTTGAATTCTGATTTCTTGAGTTTGATTTTCTCGCGAACCTTCATTTGAAAGGATTGAATAGTTTAATCGAAGTTGGAAATCATCCAGTCGAGTTTGAAGTTGCTGAATTTCTTTAATACTTGCTTCCCTTTCTGGAGAGAATGAAAACTTACAATAAATCGAAGATATTTTACTTCTTCGTCCTGGGCGCCAAGGCCTTCCTTGAAGGCCTCTATAATAGTGATATTCTTCCGTTTCCAGATTAGCAGTTGAAAGTTCAAAACCAATAGTTATAGAGGAACTTTCTTGATTGTTGGAAATAATATCATTGAAGCTTCCCAGCTTAACAATGTGACCATTCAAGATGACGCACCTTTCTGGTACAGGCCCTTGAAGTGTTTGTGTTGTTAATAATATGCTTTGAATAAGTGTACTTTTTCCAGAGCTGTTAGCTCCAGCAAAAATGGTTAAGGGTCCCATTTCCAGAGATTCTTGGCAAAACACAGACTTGAAATGTTCTAATGTCCAGGATTTTATCATGTCAATTAAGTTCTTTTCTTCTGTCTACAGTATATTAAATAAGTTGAATTGAACCTTGTTCCTCTTACTCTACTCTTGTTAATAATGCTTTTACGTAGAAAGTATACTACAGTTAAAGCTTAAAATGAGTTGTCAGTATCGAAATCTAGTTGATTAAAATTATAAGAAGTTATTCTGGAGGTACATTCTTTACCCTGCCTACCTGCTACACTTTAGTCCACTGATCCAATAGTCAACCCACTTTAAAAATCCATTTTTAGGAACGACCCCATGTCCCCAACGAACTACGCGGATCGCGACGCCAGCATCCGGATCAACTCCTACACGACTGTCCTCCGCCGATCTCAAGTCCCCCACGAGGTAGTCGCAACCTATTGGCGAG
>Ga0105239_10002115_pt1 | contig 25648 bp, 20 predicted proteins | sample KBSC44metaG_FD_92761 | JGI IMG/M metagenome (GOLD analysis project Ga0105239, IMG submission 92761) | Corn rhizosphere microbial communities from Kellogg Biological Station, Michigan, USA - KBS C4-4 metaG | ecosystem: Host-associated > Plants > Roots > Rhizosphere > Soil | place: Michigan, USA...
ACCGAGTTACGCTCGATATGCCTCAAAAATCTGAAGCCTAAGCCTTTGCCTTGCGACGCGCCTTCAATTATGCCGGGTATATCGGCCATTACGAAGGATTTGCCACCTCTGTAAGCTACTATACCCAGGTTAGGTACAATGGTAGTGAACGGGTAATCAGCAATCTCGGGTTTGGCTGCTGATACAACCGATAGCAAAGTTGATTTGCCTGCATTCGGGAAACCCACCAGGCCAACATCGGCCAATATTTTCAGTTCAAGTACGTTCCACTCTTCTTTGCCGTCTTCACCGGGTTGGGCAAAGCGCGGGGTTTGCAGGGTTGGTGTTTTAAAATGCCAGTTACCCAGGCCACCGCGACCACCATCTGTTAATATTCTTGTTTCGCCGTCGGTGGTTATTTCAAATAGCGTTTCGCCTGTTTCAGCGTTTTTGGCTATAGTACCCAGCGGTACTTCCAATATCTCATCCATGCCGGTTTTGCCGCTCTTTAACGAGCTGCCGCCTGCGCCGCCGTCGCCGGCTATAACATGCTTACGGAATTTAAGGTGCAAAAGTGTCCATAGCTGGGCATTGCCCTTAACAATAACATGACCACCCCTGCCGCCGTCGCCGCCATCAGGGCCGCCTTTAGCTGTAAATTTATCCCGGTGCAAATGAGATGAACCCGCCCCTCCGTGGCCGCTGCGGCAACAGATTTTCACATAATCAACAAAATTTGAACCTTGAGACATTTTTTGAGTCAGTAAAGTCCGGAAAGTCGGTAAAGACCGGAAGTTTATTAATTGTAAAATATAGAACTACAATGTCCTGTAAATGTTCTCCTTCTTTCGGTCTTTACTGACTTTCCGACTTCGGACTTTTTTAGTAAGAAGCAATAATGCCGCCTATTGTGTCAAATATTTCATTGACAGAACCGATGCCATTTATGCTTTTATATTTATTTTGAGTTTTATAGAAACCCGCAACAGGTGCGGTTTTATCGTTATATTCTTTTATACGTTTGCGGATAACTTCCGGGTTTGCATCATCAGGACGACCGGAATCTTTGCCGCGTAATAATAAGCGGGATTCCAGTTCGTCATCATTAACCTCCAGCGCAACCATGCCCGATATCGGCGCGTTTTTGCTGGCCAGTAATTCGTCCAAAGCTTCGGCTTGTGCCACTGTACGCGGGAAACCGTCAAAAATGAACCCTTTAGCATCCTTGTTGGCATCCAGCTTATGGCTAATCATCCCGATAACTACCGCATCGGGAACTAATTTGCCCTCGTCCATCAGCTTTTTAGCTTCTAAACCGAGTTCGGTTCCCTGTGCAATTTCACCTCGTAAAAGGTCACCCGTCGAAAGGTGTATCAGGCCGTATTTTTCTATAAGTTTTTGTGATTGAGTCCCTTTCCCAGCTCCGGGAGGACCAAACAATACCAGGTTCAGCATGCTTCTATCAAATTAAAAGCCTTTCGGTACTATACAGAAAGGCTTAATTAGTCTTGAGTCCTGAGTCGTCAGTCATAAGTGCTTTCGACTTAAGACTAAAGACTTTCGACTTCTTTAATGTGCACTTGAAGGGAGTCGAACCCCTAACCTCCTGATCCGTAGTCAGGTGCTCTATCCAATTGAGCTACAAGTGCAATATTATATGCTTTTTCAAACGGACTGCAAAGATAGAATTTCTTTTCAAACCGCAGTAATTTTTTTTCAAATTACTTTACTGCCGCGTCAATTGCTTCAAAATTTGGCAAGTCGCCGGCCGATTCCAGTACCTCAGCATAAATTATGTTTTGCTCTTCATCTATAACAAAAGCCGCCCGTTTTGATACACCTTTCATATCAAATGCCCAGTCGCTATACAACGCCCCGTAGGCGGCCGATACCTCCTTGTTAAAGTCGGATAACAGATCAAACTGTAAATTATTTTCTTCCTTAAACTTAGCCAGCGTAAAAAGGGAATCTACAGAAATCCCTAAAACAACGGCATTTAAGCCTTCATAGTAACCAAAATTATCGCGCGTGGTACATAGTTGTACAGTGCAAACGCTGGTAAAAGCTAGCGGGAAAAAGTGCAGTATCACCTTTTTTCCTTTAAAATCAGCTAGTGAAATCTGCTTCTTTTCGGTATTGTACAGTGTGAACTGCGGTGCAGCCGAGCCTGATTGTAATGACATAGGTTGATTTTTTTATGCAAAGGAATGATAAATATTCAAATGTTGCGGTTCGGATTATTGAATTTACTACCGATTGACAATTTACTTGCATAACTAAATATTTAGTTATAGTTTTATATAAACAAATCAACCGCTATGTTTAAAAACTACTTAAAAACCGCATTTCGCAGCCTGATTAAAAATAAGGGCTTTACCGCTATAAATATATTAGGGCTGGCTTTGGGCCTCACCACCTGCCTGCTTATTGTGTTTTATGTGTTTGATGAATTGAGTTATGACCGGTATAATATCAAATACGACAGGATATACCGCGTAAATACCGATTTGAAATACGGAAGTAATGAAACATCTTTCGCTATTACCGCTGCCCCGGTTGCAGATGCATTGTTAAAAGAATTTCCGGAAGTTGAAAAATCGATGCGTATAGGCAGTGGGGTAAATATCCGCTTTAAAAAAGGCAATGAGGCTATAGATGAGAAGAATGGATTTTACTGTGATAATGCCATATTTGATATTTTCACATTGCCACTAATCCAGGGTGACCCTAAAACTGCGCTTAAGGAATCAAATTCAATGGTCATCAGCAGAAGTTTGGCATTAAAATACTTTAATACTGTTAATGCGGTAGGCAAAACAATGCTGTTGGTCAGCGACAGCAGCCTGCATAAAGTAACGGGCGTTATGGAAAACATGCCGGCCCAGTCGCATTTCAAAGCAGACTTGTTTTTGGGAATGGGGCCGAATACAAATCATAGCTGGAACGGCTTTAATACGGGCACTTATATTTTATTAAAACAAGGCGCCGATAGCAAAAAACTTGAATCAAAATTTGCTGCCCTTATGCGTAGAAATGCAACTACACCAGCATTTGATTATAACAAGTTTGAAGCCAACGGTAATTACATCAGGCTTAATTTAACGCCGTTAGCTGATATCCACCTGCACTCTAACAAGCAACGGGAACTTGGTGTTAACGGCAATGTGCAATATGTTTACATATTTTTGGCCATTGCGATCTTTATCCTGGTACTGGCTTGCATTAATTTCATGAACCTGTCAACTGCGCGGTCGGCCAACCGTGCACGCGAGGTTGGTGTACGCAAGGTATTAGGATCGTCGAGAAAATATTTGATTGCGCAGTTCCTGGCCGAATCTGTTATCGTTACGCTGGCCGCAACCATTATTGCTGTTTTCGCGGCATGGGCTATACCGCCTTTATTTAACCAGGTATCAGGGAAATCATTAACCATAGGCGCCCAAACATTTACATGGCTACTGCCTGCAATGCTGGTTATTATTGTTGTTGTAGGCGTATTAGCCGGGGCTTATCCCGCGTTCTATTTATCGGCGTTTCAGCCTATACAAGTTTTAAAAGGCAAGTTGGCTACCGGGTTTAAGGGGGGCTTTTTGCGAGGCTTTTTGGTGGTGTTCCAGTTTTCCATTTCTATATTTTTGATTATCGGTACGCTGGTTATTTTTAACCAGCTAAACTATATTCGCAACAAGGACCTAGGCTTTAACCGTAACCGGGTACTCATTATTAAAAACGCTTACGCCGTTGACCAGAAAATATTAAAGCAACAGCTTAAACAATTACCCGGCGTAATGAACGGTACTTTAACCCACTATCTGCCTACTTCAAATTTAAGCATGCTTAACTATGTTACTGCAGGCGAAAATAAAAAGATTGAAACTCAGTTTTGGCAGGTTGACGAAGACTATATCAATACAATGGGGATGAAACTGGTGCAGGGCCGTAATTTCAATGGGCAATTTCGGTCCGATTCGTCTGCTGTGATTATTAACGAAACCATGGCGAAAACAATAGGCTATAAAGGAGACCCGGGAGCGAAAATAAACGATGGTAAAGACTACAAGATTATTGGCGTGGTGAAAGATTTTAATTTCAGTTCGCTACGGGATAATGTAACGCCCATGATGCTGGTAATGAACACCGATTGGTTTGCATCATTAAGTGTTCGGATAAATACTAACAATTTACCTGCATTAATGCAAAAGATAGAAGATAATTGGAAAGCAATGCAGCCGGGTCTGCATATCGACTATTCGTTTATGGACGATGATTTTAATGCGCTTTATAACAGTGAGCAACGTATGGGGAAACTGTTTATCATCTTTACCACTTTGGCCATCATTATTGCCTGCCTGGGTTTATTCGGACTTGCCGCCTATGCCGCTGAGCAGCGCACGCGAGAGGTAAGCATCCGTAAGGTTTTAGGTGCAAGCGTATCCGCCATTTCCACAATGCTTTCAAGGGATTTTATCAAACTGGTTGTTATTTCAATAATTATTGCCACGCCACTTGCCTGGCTGGTGATGCAAAAGTGGCTGCAGGGGTTTGCTTACCGGCAAAATATACAATGGTGGGTGTTTGTGGTCACGGCTATTGGGGCATTGGTCATTGCTGTTATTACGGTGAGTTACCAGGCGGTAAAGGCTGCATTGGTTAATCCGGCGGACAGTTTGAGGGGGGAGTAAAATTGAAGAGGCGTAGCCTCGGCCAATATTGTAGCCAAGGGTTTTAACCCTTGGATGCAAAGTAGAGAAATATTAAGAACCGTAGGTTCGGCGCATATTTTTAAGAGCATGGCCATATTGCAATGAAAGATATCCCCGTGCCGATGGCACTCGCGTTGTTATTGGCTAATCCACCCCGGATTGAAATCCGGGGCTACAATACACGCACCGAGCCGATGGCTCTTGAAAGTAATCAATAAACGTTGGGAGGCGTGTAATTCTCATAACAGAGAATGATAAGCAAACGCATACCTGTCCGCCGGGTTACGCACCTACGGAGCGGACTGCTGTAGTCGTATTTTTTCTACCAATATTTGGCCCCGATTGGAGCCGGAAAAATGGATATTCATCGTCTGTACCTGTCGCCTTGAATGCCTGAAAGCGGATATCTTATCACCTGTCAGTGATCCCGCGGGCGCTGGAAAACGGATAATTCATCCCCGGCTGATGGCACTCTAGGTGCCCAATATTGGTAGGAAAATAAATTGAAAGAGTTCAGCGTGCCGTAGGTACTCAACCTATTGAAGCGATATTAACGCCAACCTATTATCACTCCCCCAGCAAAGCCCTCAAACTCTCAATCGTATCCGCTTCCTCCTTCGGCTTATCAAGCCGCCAGCGTAATATACGCGGAAAACGCAGGGCAATGCCCGATTTATGCCGGGTGGACTTATTTATCCCTTCAAAACCAATTTCAAAAACTAACTCGGGTTTTACGGTGCGTACGGGGCCGAATTTTTCGAGGGTATTGCGCTTTACGAAGTAGTCCACCTTGTTTATTTCGGCGTCGGTGAGGCCGCTGTAGGCTTTGGCGAAGGGTACCAATTTGTCGCCGTCCCATACGGCGAAGGTGTAGTCGGTGTAGAGGTCGGCGCGACGGCCGTGGCCTTTTTGGGCGTATATCATTACAGCATCGACAGACAGCGGGTCGATTTTCCATTTCCACCAGTCGCCACGCTTGCGGCCCAACTGGTAGGCGGCACTTTTGCGCTTCAGCATAATACCTTCGGCTATCATGGCGCGCGATTGTTCACGGGTTTGTCCCAGCTGCTCCCAGGTACTAAATTGTATCAATGCTGATAAGCGGAACATTTCCGGGAAAGGCGTAGCCGACTGTAATTCTTCCAGAATTACCCGACGTTCCGCTTGTGTTTTATGGCGAATATCTTCGCCTTTATATTCCAGGCAATCGTAAGCAATAACTGCAACCGGGCTTTCTTCCAATATTTTTTTACTGAGGTTTTTACGGCCGATTCGTGTTTGTAAAACATTGAACGGCATAGGCTGCCCTTTTTGAAAGCTTAGCAATTCGCCATCTATCACTGTACCATCAGGCAGGGCTTGTAAAAAAGGGTGCAGCTCGGGAAATTTATCGGTTGCCAGGTCTTCACCGCGGCTCCAGATAAAGATCTCGCCGCCGCGTTTGATCAATTGTGAACGTATGCCATCCCATTTCCACTCGGCCTGCCATTGGTCTTCCTCACCTAAATCAATCTTTAATTCATCTGTCGATTTTTGTTTTTCGGATGTTTCCTGAATGGGATAAGCCAAAAAGAAGGGGTAGGGCCGCGAAATATCGTCGGACGCGCTTTGTTCCTGCACCAGTTGTTCGTAGGTGTAGGTCTCGGGCATCCAACTGCCCATTATGCGATGGGTTAGTGCAGGGGCCTCGATGCCGGTAATATCAGCCAGCGCTTTTATAACCAAACTTTGCGATACACCAACACGGAAACTGCCCGTAAGCAATTTATTAAACACGAAGCGCTCACTGCTATCCAGCATGGCCCACGAATCCATGAGCCAAAGTTTTTTCTCTTCTTCGGTTTTGGTGCCGAGCGCATTGATCTCGGCAATCCACTCCGTAAGTGTTTTATGGCTGCTGCCCCGGTTTTGCGGCATCAGCAAAGCCATGGTCTCGGCTAAGTCGCCCACTACGTGGTAGCTTTCTTCAAACAACCATGCCGGTATATTTGACGCCTCGATGGCCCAGTTGCGCACCAGGGTAGAATTTATCTGCCTTTTAGGCTTGCGACCTGAAAACAGCGCCAGCATGTGCATTTTATCAGTATCGGGGACGGAGTTAAAATAATCTTTCAGAATTTTAACCTTCTCGTTGGTTTTGTTGGTTTCATCGAGGGAGAGGAATAGTTGGGCAAAGGCTTTCATCGGGCAATTCCTCCATTTACTTTATTTAATTCGGCATCATGCAGTACCGGTTCTTCTTCAGGTACGGTATTTATGCCCTCATCGTCGCCGTAAAGTGTATGTACTTCGCGGGCGTTAAACCCAATTTCGTTTAAATAGCGGGTAAACGTTGCGGTGTAGCCATGCGTCAGGTAAACGCTTTCGCAGCCGGTGGCATCAATGGCGCTTATTAGGCCGTCCCAGTCGGCATGGTCTGATAGCACGAAGCCCCTGTCGGCGGCGCGGCGGCGCTTGGCCCCTCGTATGGCCATCCAGCCTGAGCAATAGCCAAAGCTGTAAGGGTTAAACTTTCGCATCCATGGCGTGCCTACTGATGATGGCGGGGCAAGGATAATACCTTTGCGTACTTCTTCCTTCGACGTATCCTGGGTTATCCGGATTGTCGGGTTAAGTTTTATACCGTTGCGGCGCAGTGCTTCGTTGGTATTTTCAATTACGCCGTGTGTGTATACGTTGCCGATGGATAAATCGAGGTTTTGCAAAATGCGCTGCGCTTTACCCAGCGAGTACCCTACAATTACGGTTGCCAGGTTGTGCTCCGCATTGCTGCGCCACCAGCTGTTTACCTCTTTAAAAATATCGGCCTGCGGTTTCCACTGGTATACCGGCATACCAAAAGTACACTCCGATATAAAGTGATGACAGCGCACCGGTTCAAAAGGCGTGGAAATGCCATCATCTTCCACTTTATAATCACCGGATACTACCCAGATCTCGCCCTTATATTCCACCCTCACCTGTGCGGAGCCGATAACATGCCCGGCAGGAAAGAGGCTGATTTCTACGCCATTCTTTATCACCTTTTCGCCATACTCAACAGTTTGCAGGTTGATTTCGCCCAGGCGATACAGTAGCACTTCACGCGAAAAATGGTGCGCCAGGTAACGTTTATGGCCCAAATAAGCATGATCGGCGTGGGCATGGGTTATTACTGCGTCGTCAACCGGTTTCCATGGGTCGATATAGAATTTACCGGTAGCACAGTAAATCCCTTTGTCGGTAAACTCAAGCAGTGGTTTTTTTGGCATAAATTAATAACCTGAATTTAGGAAATTGGTTTTAAACCTGTGTTTCCAGTTTCTGCGCGGCTATTTTTACCACAGAGGCGCAGAGCAGGCACAGAGAACGCTGAGGCTTGTTCTGTTGACCAGTTTCTAAACAACAAATCCCGGCCGGAGCCAGGATTTGCGATATTTCAATCAGGATAATTTGTTATTTACCAGCTGGTATAGTTGTACTGCTGAACTTATTATCAAGGGTAATGTAATCTGTCAATATCTGGCCGGCTTCGCGTTTCAGGAAGTCAAGGTCTTCGCCACGCTGACGGGTTTGGCCTTTTTTCAGCGGCTGCAGGCCCATAGCTACGCGGCGCTGATTGTTTTCGTCAAACTGTTTCTTTTCGTCGGCATCGCGCTGGTCTTTCAGCTTTTGCTCGTTAAGGGTCACGCTTTTTTCGGCTTCGTGTTTTTTGCCTTCGGCAATGTCTTCCAGCATGAACTTATAGTTAGGGCTTGCGTCCATGCGGGTGTCATGCAGTTTTTTAAGCTGCGGTAATACGGAGGTAAAGTCGCCAACCTTAGTGTAATCGCTTTTGGCAATTATATCAAACGGCATTGCAGACGGCTCGGTGTCTTCGCCATATTTTTCCATCGGGATAACCGAAGGGAAGGTAATATCAGGCGTTACGCCTTTATGTTGGGTTGAATTACCTGTGATGCGGTAAAACTTGGCTATGGTTAAGTTGAGCTGACCAAAAACGCTTTGGCTGCCGGTGCTTACTTTTACCGATTTCTTATCTTTCCCAACAAGCGCAGCGGCACGTTCCAGCATCGATGGCGGGATAACCCTGTCCAGATCGATCGCATTTTGAACCGAGCCTTTACCGTAGGTTTGGGTACCTAAAATAATTCCGCGGCCGTAATCCTGTATCGCTCCCGAGAATATCTCGGTTGCAGAAGCGCTGAAGCGGTCGACCAAAATAGCCAGCGGGCCTGAGTAGGCTACGCTTGGGTCTTCGTCTTTATCAACTTCAATTTCGTTGTTAGGATTGCGTACCTGCACTACCGGGCCGGTTTTTATAAACAGACCGGTAAGATCAACAGCTTCAAGCAACGAGCCACCGCCGTTTTGGCGCATGTCCATTACTATACCGTCAACACCTTGTTGTTTTAACGAGTCAATCAATAATTTAACGTCGTGCGTGGTGCTCTTGTAATTAGGGTTGCCCGATTTGTAATCGTTAAAATCGATATAAAATGCAGGAACAGAGATAACTCCTATCTTAACAATTTTACCGTTTTGGTTATAGGTGCGGATTTCTTTTTTCGCTGATTCGTCTTTCAGGATGATTTTCTCGCGGGTAAGCTCCACAATTTTCGGCTTGCTGCCTACGCTCTGGCCTTTTGGTAATAGCTCCAAACGTACAATAGTTCCTTTTTTACCACGGATAAGGGCAATGGCATTATCAATGCGCCAGCCTACTACGTTCTGAAACTCGCCGCCAGGGCCTTGTGCAACGCCAACAATACGGTCGTCAACATTTACCTGTTTACTTTTTTCGGCAGGGCCACCAGCTGTTAGTGATTTAATGATCACAAACTCGTTCTCGATATTAAGACCGGCGCCGATACCTTCCAGTTGACGCGACATATCGATATTAAAGTTAGCCGCGTTTGCTGGGTTAAAATAGCTGGTGTGCGGGTCGATAGACTCGGTAAAGGCATCCATAAACACCTGGAATACGTCCTGGTTGTTTAATTTATTAGCCTGCGACAGCAAATTTTCGTAACGTTTTTTTAGTAAATCTTTGCTTTTTGCCACGTCGTTACCGGCTAACTTTAAGTTTAGCATGTCGTATTTAACACGCTCTGTCCACAACTTGTTCATCTCGGCTACCGACGATACATACGGCAGGTTATCGCGGTCGTATGTAAAGTTGTCGTTTTTCGAAAAATCAAAATTGTTATCCAGTTGGCTTATCGAGTATGTCATACGCTCGATATACCTTTTTTGATAAACGTTGAAAATGTAGAAGGCATCGTTAAGGTTGCCGGTTTTAGCATCGTCGTCCAAAACAGTTTTGTATTTATCAAAATCCTGTATGTCCGAAGCCAGGAAATAGTTGTGGCTTTCGTCCATGGTTTTTAAATAACGGTTGTAAATAACTACCGAAATTGAATCGTTCAAATCAACTTTTTTATAGTTGTATTTTGATATCAGCGTTGCAATAGTTTTGCAAACGATGCTTTGCTGCTCGTCGGGCTGTATGTTTTTTACGCCATCAACCTTTATAATTTTGGCTGGTTTAGCGCTGCAGGCCAGTGTGGCACCAAGCACCAGCACTAAATAAACTTTTTTGAACATATCTTTTACTTGCTTTAAGTCGGGGGTTTTATAAAACATCAATACTTGTGCCTAAAATTCCATTTACTAATCTAAATACAAAAAAAGACAGCTAATGTGCCGTCTTAATAATGAATAACAATATTACAATAATGTTTGTATTGTTTTTACAAAATACACATACATTTTACGGTAATGTTACAAATTTATTGTGTAGGTGCAAATTGAATAGCCGGCATTAGCTACTGCGATATGATTTGCCAGTATAAAAAGGTGAGATTCGCACACCTTTATTCTGCCTTCGCATTGAGCAACGCATTTTCGGCGTAGCGAACATCGGTTTTTGGGGCGTTATTTTTGTTGAGTTTGATGTAGGCCATCTTTTTTTCGATGGTGGCTACATCAGTTGAAAAGCCGCGTAAGGCAGCCATATCATGCGCTTCTGTGAGGTCCTGTTTAGCCTGTTCAAAATCGCCAAGGTCTGATTTTATCATCGCCAGGTCGATCAGATTGGCAATGGTATGTTTATCATCATTTTGCTGGCGCGATATAATGTTGCTTTGCAGTAAATACCATTTGGCTTCCGAATAGCGGTTTTGCTGGATATAAAGTTTGGCAAGTTCGCTAAAGTTATAGCTGGCATCGGTATAAACCCTGAACCGCATGTTATGCTGGGCATCGCGCATTACCATATTTTCAGCAGCTTCGAGGCTATACGCACTGCGGCTAAGTGTAATTCTTTGAATTTTAACGGGTTTTAAAACCGGTTTAATATTTATACGCGAAACAGAATTGATATTGGTGCGCTCAATTTCGGGGTAGCGCACGTGCTTTTTAAAATCAAGGCGATACCACTGAGCGGATGCTGAAAAGCTAAGTAAGCAGCAAATAATAAGAAGGGTTATCCTCATTTAATCTTTTGTCCCAAGTTTAAATTAATCAGGTAAAGGTAAATAATTTTCGATAAATGAAAGAATCGCTAAAAATCAACATGTTCACATTCAGCGCAAATTCAAACATATATCAATATATTTAAAAATTACTTTACCCGTATTTAAACGTAAAAAACCAATTATAGTTATGGCAGGCGCATCAAAAAAATTAGGTATCTGGACAAGCACCTCGCTGGTAGTTGGCAGCATGATAGGGTCGGGGGTTTTCCTGGTGCCTGCAGCAATGGCGTCATTCGGCAGCATAAGTTTATTGGGGTGGCTATTCTCGGCTATCGGGGCATTTTTTGTTGCGCGGGTATTTAGCCGGCTGAGCGAGATGGTACCCAAAAGCGTGGGCGGCCCATATGCCTATACCCATTATGGTTTTGGCGATTTTGCCGGCTTTATGATAGCCTGGGGATATTATATTTCGGTTATTACCGCAAATGCAGCAATCACCATTTCATTTGTTAGCGCCATGAGCACGTTTTTTCCGATTCTTACTAAAAACCCGGTGCTGGCGGTTTCGACTGGCCTGGTGGCCATATGGTTTTTGGCCTGGGTAAATATGCGCGGCGTTACCGCATCGGGCAAAATGCAGCTGGTTACAACTATCCTGAAGTTAACGCCCTTGGTGGTTATATCTGTCGGCGGCCTTTTTTTTATCAGGCTGGAAAATTTTCACCCGTTTAACAGCAGCGGCGATTCCATTTATAACGTGATCAATAAGTCAGCTACGATAGCCCTGTTTTCATTTGTGGGGATTGAGTGTGCGACTATCCCGGCCGATAGCGTGGAAAACCCCGGCAAAACTATAGGGCGGGCTACTATGCTTGGCCTGCTGATCTGCACTGTAGTTTATTTGCTGGGCAGTATTAGCATAATGGGTATTATCCCGGCCGCTACGCTGGCCAAATCGCCTACGCCGTATGCAGATGCTGCGGCTATAATGTTTGGAAACAACGCCCGCTATTGGGCAGCAGCGGGTATGGCTGTTGCCGCGTTCGGCGCACTTAACGGGTGGACGCTGATACAGGGCAAACTACCTTATGCAATAGCAAAGGATAAACTCTTCCCGGCGATATTTGCCCGACAAAACAAGAAAGGCGCCCCCTTTGTCGGCATAGCCGTGAGCAGCACGTTTGTGTCGTTATTTATGCTGATGAACTACACCAAGGGCCTGGTGGAGCAATTTAAAATATTAATCCTGCTGTCGACTTTTACTACGCTGGTTCCTTATCTTTTTTGTTCGGCCGCGTTTATGATTGTGCGTTTGCAAACCAAACACCTTTACAAGGGTGGCCTGTTTGTTGGCTTGTTAGTGGGCGTTATGGCTTTTTGCTATTCTATCTGGGCCATTGCCGGCTCAGGGTCAGACACGGTTTATTACGGCTTTTTATGCCTGATGGCCGGCTTGCCATTTTACGTTTGGGTGGCTTATAAGAAGAAAGTGGAAGTGGATAATAATTGAGCAAAAAGTTAGAGTCAAGAATCAAGAACCAAGAGTCAAGACTAAAAAGCGCGAACGCAGAATGTCGTTCTCGCAAAAAATATGTATCCGATAAATTCTTGACTCTTGGTTCGTGATCCTCGCCGTCTTATACAGTCGCTGCGGGCAAACTGAAGTAAAATGTGGTGCCCTTGCCCATTTCTGTTTCAAACCAAACTTTACCGCCGGCGTTTTCAATGGAGTTCTTAACAAAGGCTAGTCCTAAGCCTGTACCGGAACTTTTGGTGGTGAAGTTTGGTTCAAATATTTTTTCGCGTACATTTTCGGGTATTCCGTTGCCGTTGTCTTTTATGGTAAGCAGGATGTTTTTATACGTTATCATCTGGCTTATTTCAATTATGCCCATCCTGTCGGAAGGGGAGGCTTCAATGGCGTTTTTTAACAGATTATTAAAGCATCGTAATAGTTGGTCGCGGTCGGCGTTAATAATAAACGGAAGTTCGGGTGCCTGGTAAACAATTTTTATGTTATCCATCTGCTTAAAAATGGTAACAGCCTGTGTTAATATTTCAAAAATGTTTATCCGCTCTAACCTTGTATCGGGCATTTTTGCAAATGCTGAAAACTCTGATGCAATGTTCGAAAGACTTTCTATCTGTTCCACAAACGATTTACTGAAACGCTCAAATTTCTGATCGAACTTAGGGTCCTTGTCTTTCCAGGATTTATCGAGCAACTGCAAGCCAAGTTTTAAAGGCGTTAGCGGATTTTTAATTTCATGGGCAACCTGTTTTGCCATTTCGCGCCATGCACTTTCCCTTTCGCTTTGCGCCAGTCTTTGCGCACTGTTTTCGAGCGCCGCAATCATTTTGTTGTATTCTTTCACCAAAGCACCAATCTCGTCGTTACGGTCCCAGCGTATCGGTTCGTTCTTTTTTCCGTATGACGTTTTACTTAAACTGAGTTGTATAAAGTTTAAAGGAGCGGTTATCTGGCGGGCAATAATTACTGCAAACAGGCCTATCGCAATAAAAATTAATGCGTAAACATTTATCATAATATTTAGCAGTGCACCTATCCGCTCATTATATTCGGCCTCGTTACCAAAATAAGGCAACTGCAAATAGGCTACGGTTTCGTTTGCATTGCGTATGGGCACATAAGCGGCCTTATAGTTTAAGCGGCCAATAATCTCATCGTTCAAAAATTCCGACTTTTGCAGTTTGCCCAGGTTTATAAAGGCCTTTGCATTCATACGGCGGGCCTGCAGGCCAAATTCGTATATTTTGGGCTGGGTGTTAATCAACTCAGCCCCGTTACGATCGAACAACGTAAGATCGGCGCCATAAGTGTTGGCAAAATCGTTAAAACTAACCTGCGTTTCTTCATTAACGCCCGACAGGTATTTATTGAGGTTATTTTCGAATGCCGATGCTATCCGGGTTATTTTTTCGCGAATGGTTTTATCCTGCTGAGTCTGGTATTGGGTACTTATCGAAAAAAACGTAATAAAGCCCACCGCAATCAGCGTTGCCACTACCGCAAATATCATTGAAAACTGGATGCGGGTTTTATAAAGTACCAGGTCGAAATTTATTTTGAATGCCCACCCGATGCGATTGTTCTTTACATTAAATATTTTTATCCTTATCCACAGCCAGCCAGCCAGTAATATTAAAACGCTAAACAGCAGGAATACAACGAAAAAGAAAGTAACCGAGGTTATGGCGATAAACAGCAGGTTTTGTTCTTTACTTACCACTATCAAATATCGTTCGCTTGGCTTATAAATCAAGTGGTTGTAGTTTGTAAAATACAGGTACCATTGCGGCTTGTTACCACGTGTAGTTTTGGTTTCGTACTGCTTTAATGTGCCCTTAAATTGGGTGTTTTCAAGGTCGTAGACATAAGAGCCGCTTTGGGTAACCAGTTTGTTGTCGCTGTAGAACGCGTATGAGTAGTTCTTAAATTCGTCATCGCGGTTAATGTGCCCGTCGACGAGTAAATCGGGGAACGACATAGTTGTTTGCTGCGGTTTGGATTTGAGGTACACTACAATAGTCCCCAGCTTTTTATTGTTTTTTGCTATGGGCAGTATCCCAAAGTAATTTTGAAATCCAAACGATTCATTCTCTTTGTAAAAGTAATCCGACACTTTTAAAGAGCTGTATTGCACCATGTCTTTAAACACGTTTAACAGGTACGTTTTATCGGCAGAAAGCGGTTGATCCAGGTCGTCAAATTCATGAACGGTAAAATCATAAACCGACATGGTGCCGTTAAAGTATAGTTTTTGCAGCCGGGTTTTAATGTAGTTTGTGTTGTGGATGCTATCTGTAAAGTAGGCAATTATCGACGGGTCGGTAATGATCTGGTGTTCAACTTTTTTGAAGGTGAAATCGGCATTTGCATCGGTAGGCGCCTCTAATTTTTGAATAAAAGTTTTACGCGTGGCGTTTTCCTTTTTCGACTCAAAATAGTTGAGTTTTATGGCCGACACCAGCGCGCATATCAAAATTATAAACGACAGCGAGATAGCATTCAACCTCCCGCTCTGATACCGGTGAGCGTATGCCCGCGCAAAAAGCAATATCGCCCAAAAAATATAAAACAAACTAAAGTCGCGGTAATAAGTATCAATTGCAGTTGCCAAAACCACTCCCGAAAGCACCACCAGAACCTTGTTTAAACTAGAAATAGAAAGCCGGCTTATAACGGTTAAAAAAACTTCAATTAGCAGATAAAAAATCAGGAAACTGAAGCAAAGCATAATTAAGCCCAATACGCTGAAAAACGACAGGTTAAGTACATTGCTGACATCAAAATTAATGCGCGAATTTATTACCAGGCCACTAAAAATATTTAACAATAGCGTTGCCACCGCCAGCAGTATCAATGTGCCGCCTATTAAAATAGCGTAGCCTGCGGCTTTGCCCGAAGTTGTTCTTAGCAAGGCACGCCGCCTGGTATACAAAAAGCTGACAAACCAGCAGATTAAGAGTATGTTGAGGCACAAATCGCCCAGCGAGGGGTAAGCCATGCTTGATGCATATAGCGTGGGGCTAAAAATATCGGCTTTATAACTTAACTCGGGCAAGCCGTAATAAAGGTTTACCCATCGTATCAGCACAATAAATGTGGCCATTGTTATTAAACTGACGATAAGATAACCCTTGGATGCTATGTAATTGCATATATTGTTCATTAATACGCAAAAGCATAACAGCGTTAACAGCCAGATGGTTATTTCGTAATAAAAAAAAGAATGGCTAACCTCGCCCTGTTTTAGTTTTACTGAAAATAAATAGGTTCCGTTAGTACTGTGCAGTTCATAAACGCTTTTATCGGTAAAATCGGCTATTTCAATATTGCTGTCTTTCAATAAATCAACAGCAAACGTGTTTTGCAGATATTCGTTCTGGAAATTGTAGTCTAATTTAACCGGGATAAAAAACAACGCAGAAAAATTACCCTCAGTCTTTTTTATTACTTCATAGTAGCCATTGGGTTCATGGTGAAAGCTGTACCCTTCTTTAATAGCTTCGGGGCGGTTGGGGATTACTTTTATGCCGCTCCAAAAGCTAAGGCGGTTATTGGTTAGGGTAATAAACCAAATGCTTTTATCGGTAGTAAATTGTTTTATAAGCTCCAGCGAAAGCTGTGGGGCCGTCGGCAGCGTTTTTAGGCTGTTGAAATTGCTTTTGTTATTTATAAAGGAGTTAACATCATCCTCTTTCTGCCGCAGGTTATGCTCAAGCAGTTTGGCGGTTTGGTCGAGGTTGGTTACAGGGGTATACGTGCTACGGACAATTACTGCCGTTAAAAGCAAGCTGGCACACAGCAGCGCCAGCATTAAACGTATTTTCCCGGAGGTAGCCAATGAATTTATCTGTAGTGACACCAAATGTAACCAAAAAAACAGTCCTAAGTTTGGTTTAAGTCTAAAGTCTTAAGCCGATAGCCTGAAGTCGCTGCTTTTTTTGACTTTAGACTGCCGACTTTGAACTCAAAACATACTCCACGACTGCGCTTGGTTTAAGTATAGAGTTGATAGTCCCAAGTCGCTCTTTTTTTACTTCCGACTAACGACTTTGGACTCAAGACTTATTCCACGACTGCACTTTCGGTAGGCATATGGCGGTCGACCTTTTTAACCAGGCCCTGCAATACGCTGCCCGGTCCAACTTCTGTAAACGAGGTTGCGCCGTCTTCCATCATGTGTTTAACGGTCTGTGTCCAGCGTACCGGGCCGGTAAGTTGAGCTATAAGGTTATGTTTTATCTGTGCCGGGTCGGTATATGGTTTGGCATCAATATTTTGGTAGATAGGGCAAATAGGTTCTTTAACCTCGGTGTTTACAATGGCATGCTCCAGTTCAACGCGGGCAGCTTCCATTAATGGTGAGTGGAACGCGCCGCCAACATTAAGCTTTAACGCACGTTTGGCGCCGGCTGCTGTAAGTTCTTCGCAGGCTTTATCAACACCGGCAATGGTGCCTGATATTACCAGCTGGCCGGGGCAGTTATAATTGGCGGGTACCACAACATCGCTTATGCGGTGGCAGATATCCTCAACGGTAAAATCATCCAATCCGATAATTGCTGCCATGGTTGATGGCTGCAACAAACAGGCTTTTTGCATAGCGTTGGCACGCGCTGCCACTAAACGCAAGCCATCTTCGAATGATAAGGAGCCACAGGCAACCAGTGCCGAAAACTCGCCTAAAGAGTGACCGGCAGCCATTTCGGGTTTAAAGTCATCACCCAAAACACTAGCCAAAATTACCGAATGCAAGAATATGGCGGGTTGGGTTACGTTGGTTTGCTTAAGGTCTTCTTCGGTGCCTTCAAACATCAAATCGGTGATACGGAAACCAAGTATTTCATTGGCCTGTTCAAACATAGCTTTTGCCTTTTCCGACTTTTCGTAAAGGTCTTTACCCATTCCTACAAACTGGGCGCCTTGTCCCGGGAAGATGTATGCTTTCATTTTTTAGTTGATTGGTTCATTAGTTCAATAGTTCATTGGTGCATTGTTCGCGGGGACGCTGGTTAATAGTCCGTTTGATACCAATGAACTAATGAACCAGTGAACCAATGAACCTATCCCAGCTTCGCTGAGATGAGGTTTAAAAATTCCGTCCTCGTTTTTTCCTTTAAAAATTCGCCGGTAAATGCCGATGTGGTGGTTACCGAGTTTTGCTTTTGTACGCCGCGCATGCTCATGCATAGATGGCGGCACTCAATTACAATACCTACGCCCCATGGGTTAAGTGTATCCTGAATGCAATCGCGGATTTCGTTGGTTAACCTCTCCTGAACCTGCAGGCGGCGGGCAAAAACATCAACTACGCGTGGTATCTTGCTTAAGCCAACTACGTGCCCGTTGGGGATATAAGCCACGTGTGCTTTGCCAAAAAAAGGCAGCATGTGGTGTTCGCACATCGAGTATACTTCAATGTCTTTTACGATCACCATCTGGCTGTATTCTTCTTTAAACATGGCCGAGTTAAGTATCTCTTTGGCATCAAGATCGTAGCCCTGGGTTAGGTATAACAAGGCCTTTGCCACACGTTCAGGGGTTTTTAACAGACCTTCACGCTCGGGCTTTTCGCCAATTTGTTTCAATACCTCGTGGTAATGACCCGATAGGCTTTGTATCAAATCCGGGTTGTAACGGTCAATTTTTACGTAGCCGTCAATATCTTCGTCCCTGTCGGGGATATGGTTGTTGCTATTCATTTTAAGGGATTAGCCGCCAAAGTACTCGGCGCTGTTATTTTCAGTTTCGTATAATTTAACCGAATGTAAAAACACGCCCGGGTAGGCTTCAATCGGCGCTTTCAGCTGGTTAAAGATCTCGATGCAAAGCAATTCGGTCGATGCCATTTTGCCTGCCATAAATGGGACATCTTTGTTGATGTTTTTATGATCGAGCTTTTCAATTACATAATCGTTTATTATTATTTTTAGCTCCTTAAGGTCAATAAGGTACCCTGTGGCATGGGTAACCTCGCCCTTTACGGTAACAAACAAATTGTAATTATGTCCGTGCCAGTTTGGGTTAGCGCACTTTCCGAATACTTCTGCATTTTTCTCTTCGCTCCATTCCTCGCGGTACATCCGGTGCGCCGCGTTGAAATGTTCTTTGCGAGTAATATGTATCATCATAACAAATAATGGTGCAAATATACAAAACAAAATCAGGCGTTATGTTTTAACTTAGCCGTCAAAAAAATGCAATAATATGCGGATACTGGTTGTAGTTGCTACGGAGAAAGAAGTCGGGCCATTAATTTCGGAATTCGGAATTTCGATTTCGGATTTAAGCAAAACCGGAAATCAGGATAGTAATACTTCTGCGAATTCCGACTGCCAACTGCTTACTGCCAACTGCCAACTCCTTATAAGCGGCGTGGGAATGGTAGCTACAGCTTTTGCGCTGGGCAGGCACTTATCAGCCAATACTTACGATTTGGTGGTTAACCTGGGTATTGCCGGCAGCTTTGACCGCAGCATTGCCCTGGGCGAGGTGGTTGAAATAACCGAAGATACTTTTGCCGAACTCGGCGCCGAAGATGATCTTAGCTTTTTACCAATAGCCGATATGGGTTTTGGCGAAGCAACGTTTTATCCCTCAAAAAAACTGGCTGATTTGTACAACCTGTTCAATACTTTTAACCTTAAACAGACAACGGCAATTACGGTAAATACAGTGCACGGTAACGAGGCTTCGATAAAGAAAGTACTCGAAAGGCTGGGCCCGCAAATTGAGAGTATGGAAGGGGCAGCCTTTTTTTATGCCTGCAAACAGCTTAATGTGCCCTGCCTGCAAATCAGGGCTGTGTCAAATTATGTTGAAAAGCGTAACCGCGCCAACTGGAACATAGGGCTCGCCATAAAAAATCTGAATACCTTTGCGGTTGAGTTTTTGAAGCTGTACGCTTGAGTTGGTTTATTAAGTGAATGGTTGATTAGGTGAGTGGTTGTTAATCCGCCATCAACTATTCACTTAATCAACCATTCACTTAATCAACCAAACAAATGAAACTATCCCTCGGCTTTTCGCCTTGCCCAAACGATACCTTTATTTTTGATGCGATGATCCATCATAAAATTGACACTGAAGGACTTGAGTTCGATGTGTTTTATGATGACGTGGAAACCCTCAATCAGAAAGCCATGCGCGGCGAGCTGGATATTACCAAGCTTAGCTATCATGCTTTTGCCTATGTAACCGATAAGTATGTTTTGTTGGATGCGGGCAGCGCGCTGGGTTTTGGCGTTGGGCCGTTGCTAATTTCGGATGTCGAAATTTCGATTTCGGATTTGGAAAAGGGAGAAATCCGAAATGAGAAATCCGAAATCCGAAATCCTTTAATCGGTATCCCCGGTAAATACACCACTGCCAATTTTTTATTGGGCACAGCATTCCCAAACGCTACCAATAAAGTTGAACTGGTGTTTTCGGACATAGAAGATGCCGTATTGGAGGGCAGGGTGGACGTTGGCCTAATCATCCACGAAAACCGCTTTACCTACCAGGACAAGGGCCTCAAAAAAATTATCGATCTGGGTGATTACTGGGAAAAGCAGACCGGTTGCGCCATCCCGCTCGGTGGCATCGTTGCAAACCGCAGGTTACCACTGGAAGTTCAGCATAAAATAAACCGCGTTATACGGCGCTCGGTGGAGTTTGCCTTTGAAAACCCAAAATCGGGGCTCGAATTTATCCGTTCGCACGCCCAGGAGATGAGTGAAGAGGTGATGTATAAGCACATTGAGCTGTATGTAAATAAGTATTCCGTAGATTTGGGCGCCGAAGGAAAAAAGGCGATAAGGATACTGTTTGACAAAGCGCTGGAAAATAAGCTAATCCCGGAAGTGAAGGAAGGCATATTTTTGTCTGAACCATGATTCGCTTGATTTTAGGATGAGCTTGATAACGCGGTAAATTAGGCGTCATGCATCAAAAAATCTTTTAATCCTTTAATCATGGTTCAGTTGCTAATCGGTGTAATCCCAATAAATGAAATCAGAATTTAAAAATATAGACGAATTTGCCGAAGGTCAACTGTTATTGGTTAACAAGCCTTACAACTGGACCAGCTTTGATGTTGTCGGCAAAATCCGCAACTCATTTAAACCGCTAAAGTTAAAAGTGGGCCATGCCGGCACGCTCGACCCATTGGCAACGGGCTTGCTCATTATCTGTACCGGAAAAATGACCAAGCAGATCGATACCTTCCAGGCGCAGGAAAAGGAATATACCGGTACCATGATTTTGGGCGAAACTACGCCATCATACGATATGGAAACTGAAGCCGACCAGAAATTCGACATCAGTCATATTACCGAAGAGCAAATAAAAGCGGCCTGCGCGCAGTTCATCGGCGAGATTGGCCAGTACCCGCCTGCGCATTCAGCCATAAAAATTGATGGCGAGCGTTTGTACGAAAAAGCCCGCAGGGGCGAGGATGTTGAGTTACGCCTGCGCACGGTTACTATTACTGAATTTGAAATTACTAATATTGCTTTGCCTGAAGTGAGCTTCAGGGTGGTTTGCAGTAAGGGCACTTATATTCGCTCGCTGGTAAACGATTTTGGTAAGGCGCTGAACAATGGAGCATATCTTTCAAAATTAAGGCGCACCCGCAGCGGGGATTATAATGTTGATGATGCCTGGGAAGTGATGGAGCTTGTGAATACCATACGCGAACTTAAGGCAGCTTCTGTTATTCCTGAATAGAACGAAGGTAACAAAACTAAAAGCAGGCAACTCAAATTCGAAATCAAAAGTACCTTTGTGTATTAGCTTAGAAATGAAGATTTATCATAATATTGACGATTTTGTAAAACTGAATAACGCCGTTGTCACCATCGGCACATTTGATGGCGTGCATACCGGTCACCGTAAAATTATTGCTGATTTAAAACAGCTGGCTGCCGAAACCGGCGGCGAAACGGTGCTGCTTACTTTTTTTCCGCATCCGCGGATGATTTTGCACCCGGAAGACGAAAGCATCAAGATGATCAATACCATTGACGAAAAAGCAGAAATGCTGGAAGAGCTGGGTATCGACCATTTGATTATTACGCCGTTCTCGCGCGATTTCTCTAACCAGTCGCCCGAGGAGTATATACGCGAGGTGCTGGTGAACAAAATCGGCACAAAAAAAATAGTGATAGGTTACGACCACCGTTTTGGTAAGGACCGCCAGGGTGGCCTTGCGGATTTGCAGCGGCTTGGTCCGGTTTATGGTTTCGATGTGGTTGAAATACCAGAGCAGGATATTTACGAGGTTGCTATCAGCTCAACCCGTGTTCGTGAGGCATTGCTGAACGGCGCCATCGAGCTTGCGCATACTTTTTTGAGCTACCCGTTTTTTATAACCGGCAGGGTGGTACGTGGCGACCAACTGGGCCGCACCATCGGTTACCCAACCGCCAATATTGTTATCGGCGAAAAATACAAGCTGGTGCCGCTGGACGGGATTTTTGCTGTGAGGGTGAAAATTGACGGCGAGGTTTATGACGGCATGGCCTACATAGGTACCCGGCCAACTATTAACGGTACCCGCCGCAACATCGAGGTTAATATTTTTGATTTCGACAGGGAGATATACAACCAGCAGATCCGCATAGAGTTTTACAACTTTGTGCGCGACGATATGAAGTTTGATTCGCTGGATGCGCTTAAAGAGCAGATACGGAAGGATAAATTAGATGTGGAGGCGTTGTTGGGGAGCGAGTAGGAGGAGTCCATGGACCATAGTCGATAGACCATAGTGAAAACTAATTGTTCTTCATAGTCTCCCGATTAAAACCTTTACTATATTCCAATTTTATCTTAACTTGCAATTAAAACCATGGTCTATGGACTATCGACCATGGACTAAAAAATGGCCAAACTTAACCTGGATAAACAAGAAAGCGAATTTTTAAACCGTGCCATACAGCATTGGGAAGATGAGCATTTGATTGATGCCGGCGCTGCTGATAAGCTCCGCGATTCGTATGATGTGAAGGGTTTCGACTGGATGCGGCTGGCGAAATATTCGTTCTGGATAGCATTGGCCTGCGGTTTTATAGCCGTTGGCTCGCTGATTATTGATGATAAAGTTATCAATTGGCTTAAGAGCTTGTATTATACACCTGATATTGTGATCAGCGTGGTATCGGCCATTGCGGCTGCGCTGCTGTTTTTCTTTGGCAGGCGCTGGGAGAAGAAATATCCCGAGAAAGTTTTTAGTAACGAGGCCATTATTTTTACGGGCGTACTGTTTACGGCCTGCTGTATTGCTTACCTGGGTAAAACGTTCGATAACGGCTCGGGGCATTATTCGCTGTTGTTTTTACTGTCGATTTTTGTTTATGGCGTGCTGGCGTACCGGATGGAGTCGCGGTTGATATGGTTGTTTGCGCTGGTATCATTGGGCAGCTGGTTTGGTACCGAGACCGGCTATCAAACCCACTGGGCCGATTACTTTTTGGGGATGAATTACCCGCTGCGCTTTGTGCTGTTCGGCCTGGTTTGTTTATCGGCTATTTACCTGCTTAAAAACCGTAAATGGTTTGCGCTGTTTTGGGAATTGACTTATGTTGTTGGCCTGCTGTATATGTTTATATCGCTTTGGATGCTGAGCGTTTTTGGCAACCTGGGTAATTTGGATACCTGGTGGCATATTAAACAAATCAGCCTGTTTTACTGGGGTATTATTTCGGCGGTGGTAGCAGCTGGATTTTTGCTGCTGGGCTTAAAAACCAAGGATGTTATTGCCCGCGAGTTTGGTATTACTTTCCTGCTTATTTTCATCTACACCAAATACTTCGAATACTTTTGGGAACACACCAACAAGGCTTTATTCTTCGCTATTTTGGGGGCTTCCTTTTGGCTGATCGGGAGAAAGGCGGAGAAGATCTGGAATTTTAGGAATAGGATGGTGGTTGATTAGGTTGATTAAGTTAGATTAGGTTGATTGAGTTGAATAAGTTGTCTGCCTGGCTAAACTAAATCTCGCTTAACTCGTCAAATAATTATGATTAAAGCCGCGACTTTATTAACAATTTTGGCATTCGCGTTAGTGCCAATTTATCAATCTAAACCCATTTATAAACCAATCGAAAAGGACAGCATACTTTTCGGTGAATGGATGATTGCCGGATTTGGACATGTGGAAGACGATGGTCGGGTAATATGGGGACTATGTAATGCCTGCCCTCTAATTGAGTTTCATAAAAGCGGTGAGGGAATTATCAAATATCCGGGTGGACCGGACGATATAATCAGGTGGTCAATTAAAACAGGGAAATTATCATTTAAAGGTATCAACACGCACCTGCACGGGCTCATTCACGCAAACGTAGTTTACGATTATTCTTTAAAAGACAATAATCAAACGATTATTTTAATAGATGCCAAAAAACATTTTGAACTGAAGTTGAATAAGACGACATCAAACTAAGAGCTACATTAGTGCTTAAAAAACACCAAATAAATCTGCTTCGCCACCTGGTATCCCGCAAACGCAAAAAACAAAATGGCAATGCTGGTATTAATCAGCTTTGTGCTTAACGCAAATTTGCTTTGGATATATTGCGCAAACTTAGCGTACATAAACAGCGCCAAAAACGCCCCGGCAGCTGCGCCAACACTGAAAATTATTAACGCTATTTGCCCGACTACGATCCATTCATGGGTAATAAGGTAGGTGCCGGTTATCATCCAGAAGGGTACTTGCACCGGGTTCACAATACCCAGTATGATACCATACCGTATACTTGCGCGCTCGGAGTAATTTGCTTTGGGTGGTTTGTTGCGGTGTACCCAGGTTATAATGCCCAGCAAGGTAAACAATACCAGCATAATCCAATCGATAACCATATCCAGTTTAACCTGCGTGGCGAGCCATTTGGCGGCATGCATAATAAACAAGGTGAAAAAGAATTCGACGGCGGAGAAGGATATGATAAACATCATGGCCTGTTTGAAGCCGCGGTTGATGGTTATTTTAACAAGGGTAAGGTTGATATTGCCCGGCGGGATATAGCCGAGGGCATTTGCTATTACACCGATGAAGAATGTTAGGAATATCATTTAGTTCATGGATAATAGTTCATGGTTCATAATCGAAAATTAGCAGCGGTCAACAAATTTTGTCATCCTGAACGAAGTGAAGGAACTTTAGCAAGCAACAGGTAGCCCGTTTCCAAGTTGGTGCGATACCTGTCCCGCGTGAATATCCCTTGTTAAAGTTCCTTCGCTGTCGCTCAGGATGACAAAACGGATTTAGGTCATCCTGCTACTGCTACTCCCCACTGCCACTAATGACTAATGACCAGTGACTAATGACTCCTCCTACACTTCCTCCATCTCGCTATTTGGGCTGGCCACTTCGGGCACTTCGCGCTTAAAATAGCGTTTCTGGAATATTAGTATGGCAATTACGCCCACTGAGATTGATGCATCGGCAAGGTTAAATATCGGCTCAAAAAACTCGAAGTGCTGATTACCCCATACCGGAACCCAGGATGGGTAAGTACCTTTAAATAGCGGGAAGTAAAACATATCGACTACCCGGCCTTCAAATAAATGACCGTTTTGGTATAGCAGGCCATAAAAGGTAGAGTCGATGATATTACCCAGTGCACCGGCAAATATCAGTGCAACACACATGATGAGGCCGCGATGGTATTTATGCTTTATTAAGTGGACAAGGCCATACCCAATGCCGCAAACGGCAACAATGCGGAACAAGGTAAGCGCAAGTTTACCAACTTTGCCGCCCAGTTCCCAGCCAAAGGCCATGCCGTTGTTTTCGGTATAGCGCAGCATACCATGCTGGCCCATAAAGTGGATCTCAGAATTAAAATCCATATGTGTGCGTACCCAGGTTTTTATCACCTGGTCGACCAACACAATAATAGCAGCTACAATAAAAGGTTTTAAGTAAACCGCCTTCATTTATTGCTTTAATTTTGCTTCCATACTTAAGGTAGTATGCGGCACGGCACGTAAAC
>Ga0105239_10002116_pt1 | contig 25641 bp, 29 predicted proteins | sample KBSC44metaG_FD_92761 | JGI IMG/M metagenome (GOLD analysis project Ga0105239, IMG submission 92761) | Corn rhizosphere microbial communities from Kellogg Biological Station, Michigan, USA - KBS C4-4 metaG | ecosystem: Host-associated > Plants > Roots > Rhizosphere > Soil | place: Michigan, USA...
GGTCAGTGCCTGCTTCATGTTGGGCAGTTTCGATTGCGGGCGGAAAAGCGCGTCTACGATGAGAACGATTGGTAGTAACTAAGCGGTTTCATGAAATGTCTGCACATGTCCGCTTTGGGCCAAAAGCGGACATGATACTGAAATGGTATTAATCTATTTCCGGTGAGCCAGATCCGGCCCTTGGCCCGGTCGATGCATACACAAGTGGCAGTTATTGGTGGTGGTATCGGCGGCCTTGGGGCTGCCCTCTCACTGTTTCGCGCCGGTTTCGACGTGCAAGTATACGAACAAGCCCACACCTTGCGCGAAGTTGGTGCGGGAATTCAGATTAGCCCAAATGCGTCGCGGGTTCTGCAAGGATTGGGCCTTGCCGACAAATTGGCGGGCCTTGGCGTGCGTCCAGGTGCACATCATCAAAGGCGCTGGGATGACGGTCGCACGCTGCTAAAGACGCCGCTCGGCGATGCAGCCATCAAGGCGTTTGGATTTCCGCACTATCAGACTCATCGCGCCGATGTGCTGTCGATGCTGATTAACGCTTTTCCGAGCGAGCGGCTGCATATCGGGCATCGTTTGATCGCCTTCACTGATCGCGGCGATTGCGTGAACGCCGAATTTAAGAACGGAGAGCGCATCACAACCGATGCCCTTATCGGTGCCGACGGAATACATTCGACAGTGCGAGAGCTGTTGTTCGGCCCGGCCAACCCGCACTTTACGGGTTGCGTGGCCTATCGGGGGCTCATACCGGTGGAGCGCGTCAAACATCTTAATGTTGAAGTGAACGCGCAGAGATGGTTGGGGCCGGGCAAACATATCGTCATCTATTACGTCGCTGCCAAACGATTGCTCAACTTCGTCGGCGTTGTCGAACAGAGCACCTGGACCGGCGAGTCGTGGACCGATCGCGGCGACGTAAAGGACCTGCACGCGGCCTTTGCTGATTGGGACCCGAATTTACGCGCCATTATTGAAACGATTGACGAGACGTTCATTTGGGGGCTGTTCGACCGAACGCCGCTGCCGCGCTGGTCAGTGGACCGCGTAACGCTATTAGGAGATGCCGCTCATCCAATGCTTCCGTTTATGGCCCAAGGCGCAGCGCAGGCGCTCGAAGATGGTATGAGTTTGACAACGTGTCTCAGTAAAATTGGCGATATCGCAGCTGCTTTTGCGCGCTATGAAAAATTGAGGCTGCCGCGAACGTCGCGCATACAGACTATGTCGGCTGCTAATAAGACGCGGCTCCATCTGCCGGACGGACCCGCTCAGCAGGAGCGGGACGAAGAAATGGCTGCGGGCAATGCTTATCCGTCGATTAAAGCGGTGGCATGGATCTACAACCACGACGCCGCCGCTGTAGTTGAAACCGGGGACCTCGGGCTACCATTCGACGCGTGATTGGCCAGAGAGTCCGCTTTGGGTCAAAAGCGGACATATGCAATGCACAAGCCGATGTCCGCTTCACCCCCGAAAGCAGAGATGTGCAGTGCAAAGTGAGATGTCCGCTAAGGGCTAAAAGCGGACATTGGCTCGGCTATTCGATGACCTCGTCGGCACGACTGACTACCGGAAGCGGGACGGTGAGACCGAGCGCCTTGGCCGTCTTGAGGTTTAGGAATAGTTCGATCTTAGTCGCCTGCTGCACCGGCAATTCGGCGGGCTTTTCGCCTTTGAGAATACGACCCGCGTAAAGGCCAACTTGTCGGTACGAATCCGTAAAGCTGCCTCCGTAACTCATTAGGCCACCGGCTCCGACAAAGTCGCGATACTGAAAGACTGCAGGCATTGCGTGGCGCACCGTCAAACGAGCTAGTTGTTCGGCCCGACTAATAAAAAATGCGTCGGTCGTAATCACCAACGCGCCTACTCGGTGTTCAGTCAAATTTGTGAATGCTCGATCAAAGTCACGTTCGGTACTGGCATGTAAGATGACCAGTCTCAGGCCCAGACTTCTAGCAGCCTCCTGCATATTTTTCGCCAAGCTCTCAGAATTGGGACTGTTCGGGTTAATCAACACCGCCATCACGTTTGCTGACGGGACAAGTTGCTTCAACAGCTCAAGCCGCTTCGGCCCCACCTCAGTATTCAAGGTGGTCACGCCCGTGAGGCTGCCGCCCGGTCTGTTCAGACTGTCGACAAGTCCTAGTTCGACGGGATCCTCCCCCAAGAAAAACACGATTGGAATCGTCGTTTTAGTCGCCTTAGCCGCCAATGTTGCTGAAAGACCGGCAGCCACCACTATTGTGACAGGATAGCGAGCCAAATCGATCGCTAGCGTTGGCAATCGACTCACATCGCCGCCCGCCCAACGATCTTCAATCCTCACATTGCGATCCTGATGAAAGCCCGCCTCGTCCAGCCCTTGTCGAAACGCTTCCAGCCGTTCAGCGAATAGTTTGCGAGATGAGGGACCCAGGAAGCCGATCACCGGCATCGGCTGCTGAGCGCGCGCAGCAATCGGAAACGCGGCCGCACCGCCGAGCAGACCAATAAAATCGCGCCGCCTCATTGCCCCTCCGCAGATCAGGACAGAGTATCGTAGCGGCTTACGCCGACACTCTGGAAGGCCTTAGGTAAGGTGTTTGCAATGTCCGCTTTGGGTCATAAGCAGACATATGCGCCGCAAAACGTCACGTCCGCTTTACCCCCGATACGACCACGAAAGCGACTTCTCTCAAAAACCCATGTCCGCTTTACCCCTAAAAGCGGACATTTGGACATTCAGAGCGGTTCCCACGCTTAAGCTGCCTTGGCACCAGCTCCAATAATAAATTCAAATTGGGCCCTAAAGCCGTCGGCACCTTCAAACTCTTTAAGACACTCGTACACTTCGTTCCACGCTTTCGATTTTTCCGCATCAGTGAGATCGGCAACAACCGCTCGGTATGCGCCGAAGGCTTCCCGCATCATCTCCAAGGCATCAGACGCGCTTGGCAAATTGAGCGATGCCGCCACAACTTTCGTTTGTATCTGAACAAGTCCGCTGTCCCGCATCAGACCTTCCAAAATTCTGTTGCCTCCGAGGGCAAACAATCCCGGTTGCCCGGGCTTAGGATGCGATTTGCCCGCGCAGCGCAGAACGATAGCCATGGTTCGAGCGAGAAAAGGATTGTTATCGGGCGTAGTAAAGACTAGCGCCGCAAAACGCGCGCCGGGCTTTAATACGCGCTGAAGAGCCTTCAGGGCTCTGCCCGGTGACGGAAAAAGCATGAGACCTAATCGGCTGATCGCCGCATCGAATGGCGGCAGCCTCTCACCCAAATCTTCAGCCGCGCTTTCAAGAGTATCTATATTTTGCAAGTTCGCCGCGGCTGCACTTTGACGGACATGATCGAGCATAGTGGCCGATATATCGCACGCCACTACGCTGCCACTCGGCCCCACGCGTCTGGCTGCATGGATGGTCTGGTTCCCAGCACCACAAGCCAAATCCAGAACACGCATGCCTGAACGGATGCCAGCCATTTCGATGAGCGTGTCAGTCGGGGCCGACAGACCCGCAGAAAACGCATTTTCCCACTTTGCCCAGCCGGGTGCAGCCTTTTCCCAAGTGCTGCGCAGTTCAGATTTCGTTGCGGTCTCCACTGTTCTGGAAACTGGATGTTCGGAAGTCATAAGCTTCCCGGCAGACTTCGCCGCCCCCACCGTTCAAACAGAATGTACCGTGACATTAGGCTGCGTTGTCGACCACCTCTTTGGCCGCATTGTCGATAACGATTGGTGCCTCGAAATACTGGAACTCAGGCCTAGAGCCGAAGATCGACTGGATTGCCTCTTCAAAGGCAGGGCCGTGCGCTTTCTTCGCCGCCTCGATGTTCTTCCAGAGATAAACGCCACCGCCGCGCCGGGACGTTTCATCGAACAAAAAGGCTTTATGAATAAGGTCAGGGTTAGCCTGCCACATAGACACACGAGCGCGATATTTGGTCATAGCGTCGGCGCGGCTCATCCCGTCCGGCAAGCGAAACAACACGATCTCCGAAATCATGGTCGCGACCTCCGTAATGGTAAGGTGCTAAGCCTACCACTTATGAGTGCAGGCCGAAATGAACTTGTCGGATGTCCGCTTTGGGTCAGGAGCTGACATGTGCAGTGCAAGAACCCATGTCCGCTTTACCCCCGATAGCGACCGCGAAAGCAGACATGCCGCAAATGGTCATGTCCGCTTTACCCCCGAAAGCAGACATATGCGGTGCAACTAGCGATTTCGGCTAAGGGCCATAAGCGGACATCGCGGCCACTTATTCGATCACCTCATCGGCAGCATTCAGTAAGCCAAATGGCACGGTGAGACCGAGCGTCTTGGCGGTCTTTAGGTTGATCACGAAATCGAATTTAGTTGGCTGCAAAATTGGTAGCTCGGCGGGTTTTTCACCCTTAAGGATTCGCCCGGTGTAGCTGCCTGCCTGCCGGTACCCATCGGTGATACTGGGGGCGTAGCTGGCCAGCCCGCCCGCGAAAGCATACTCTCGAAAGTGGTACACGGCAGGCAACCGATTTTGCGCTGCGAACGCAATGATACGATCACGCCGCGTATCGAAATATGCATCGGCGGCGACGAGCAAGGCCCCGATCCCCTGCTGGAGGAGAAGCGTGAAGGCCGCGTTTAATTCCTCGTCGTTGCTGGCTTTCGCTATAAGAAGGCGCTGACCGATGGTCCGCGCGGCCTGCTCGAGCGCAGGCAATTGATTTTCCTGAGCCGGCGAATTCGGATTTAGAAGGGCGCCGATAAGCGGGACGGTTGGCACGAGTTCGTGCAACAAGCTGAGCCGCTTCTGATCCATTTCGGTGGTGGGTATTACAGAACCTGTCAATGTTCCCGCCGGGGCGGTTGATGTTCTGCACCAAGCCGATTCTGACTGGATCACCTGCCACAAACACGATCGGGATCGTCGAGGTTGCGTGCTTCGCTGCAATAGCTGAGGAATTGCCGCCGGTAGCCACGAGCACATTCACGCGCCGCTGCACAAGATCTGCAGCGAATGCAGGCAGCCGGTCGTATTCGCCGCGAGCCCAGCGATATTCGATGACGACGTTGTGGCCGTCGAAAAAGCCGAATTCACCCAGACCTTTTAGAAACGCCTGCAATACCGGCCCAGTATCGTCGGGGGAGCGTGCGCTCATGAACCCGATCAGCGGCTTCGCCGATTGCTGTGCTCGCACTGAAAACGGCCAAGCCGCCGTCGCGCCGCCGAGTAACTTGATGAACTCGCGCCGTCTCACTCGATCACCTGGTCGGCAGCTAACAGAATGCCATTCGGTATGGTGACGCCTATGGACTTAGCTGTTTTGAGATTGACTACCAATTCGAATTTGGTTGGCTGCTCGATTGGCAATTCCGCTGGTTTTGCGCCTTTCAGAATTCGCGCCACGTAATCCGCGGTTCGACGCCACAAAGCCGCAAAGTCGACGCCGTAGGACATCAACCCACCATGCTCGACGTAAAGCTTAAAGGTGAACATGGTCGGCAGACGATGCTGGACCGCCAACTCTGCAATTTTTGTTCTATGCGAAGTGAAAGCAAGGCTCGACTGCACCAACACAAATTGCGCTCCGCCTTTAGCCACGGATTCGAATGTGCCAGCGAAGTCATAAGCTGGGTCTACTTTGAACGCCTGGATCTGCAGATTGAGTGACTTTGCGCCTTGCTCGGCCGCGGTGAACTGGTCGGCACTTTGCGTATCGTAGAGCACGGCCAACCGATTGCGCTCAGGAAACACCTGCCGTAAGAGGTCAACCTGCTTTCGGGCCATGTCCAAAGGGCGAACCATGACGCCGGTGATATTGCCGGCCGGCTGCGCGAGACTCGTCACATAGCCGCGCTCGATTGGATCGAAATTACCGGCCAACATGACAATCGGAATATGGCCGCTCGCGCCTATGACGGCTTGCAAGGCGACTTCGGGGCCAACGGCAACCAGCACGCTGGGTTGACTACGCCCTAATTCCGCCGCGCCAATAAATGGGCCGCGTGGGTCATCGATGGCACGATATTCGACGAGTATGTTTTCTCCTTCGCGAAGATCGTTCTTTTCCAGTTGCGAAGAAAACGCCCGATAGAACTCCATCTGCGCCGGGGTGCGGGCCGGACCAAGAAATCCTACCCGGCGGAGTTTATCAGTCTGCTGCGCATGCGCGCGGAGCGGCCACTTCAGTGCCGCGCTGCAGACTATAAGACCTATGAATTCCCGACGCCTCACGTTTTCGCCCCCGAGGGTCAGAGCCGCAATGGTAGCAACCCCTGCCGGTGCTCGGGAAGGGGTCTGCCCATGTCCGCTTTGGGTCAGAAGCAGACATGTGCAGTGCAAAAGGGCATGTCCGCTTTACCCCCGAAAGCGACCGCGAAAGCGGACATGCCGCAAATGGTCATGTCTGCTTTACCCCCAAAAGCGGACTCATGCAGTGCAACAGCCAATGTCTGCTTTGGGCCAAAAGCGGACATCATGATCACCTATCCGCCGAGAGCAGCGGTGCGTCGGAGGCAGAAGGGATAATACTCGGCGTGAGGTCCGAAAGTGGGACGCTCAATTTGCAGACGAGTCCTGTTGAAGCAAAAGCAGCTTCTACTTTTCCGCCGAATTGCTCGAGCGCACGTAAGAATAGCCGCGTCCCGAAACCGCGATGATTAGGAATGGCGACTGGAGGCCCTCCGCTTTCTTGCCATTCGAGGTTCAACCAAGGTTCAGAATGTGACCAACGCACAGATATTTTGCCGGCCGATTGCGACAGGGCTCCGTACTTGGCCGCATTGGTGGCGAGTTCGTGAAATAAGAGCGCCATCATCAATGCCAGTTTTGGCGACAGCAAAATCTCCGGGCCCTCAATCGATATTCGCACTGCGTCGTACGGACGGAGTTCGGCAGCCAATATGTCGCAAAGGTTAGCGCCTTGACCTTGAGCAGCAATAATAAGGTCGTCGGTAGCCTTGAGTGAGCCAAGGCATTTTACAATTTTTCATCTCTCGCTTGCGGGTCCTCGCGAAGCCGCAGACTGACTATCGACTGAATTGTAGCAACTTTGTTTTTGAGACGATGCGCTAGCTCGTCAACGGCCAACTCGCGAAATTTCTGCTCGTCCTCGAGACGCTTCGTCAGCCTTCGATAATGCTCTGCCGCCCACACAATAGTCAGACAAGTAGTAAGGTAAGCTATTAGGCTGATTACTTGTCCGACCTGAAGGGGGAAAAAGGTCATTGGCGGCGAAAGGAATGCCCACCACCCGAAAGCGCCTCCCAATAGAGCGGCGAAAATTCCCGGGCCAATGCCGCCAACCAGACTTGCCAACAAAACTGCCGGGAAAAAGGTCGCGAAGGGAACGATACCTTCAAACCACAATCCCGCGACCCAACGCACGACTGCCGCGACCGCAACGCAAAATGTCGCAAACGCATATGCCTCGGCTGACCCAGCCGGAACGAGTTTTCGGAAATTCACCCCGCGAAAAGCAACCATCCCCAAGGCTCGTACGACGCCATTTTTGCCCTTCTCGAAATCATATCAGATCAGAACGTCGCGCACAGGACGGTAGGTCCGCTTTGGGTCAAAAGCTGACATGCGCAGCGCAAAAGGTGATGCCCGCTTTACCCCCGAAGGCGGACACGTGCGATACATTTGAATTAGAACTTACGAGACCAGGAAAGCGCCTGTTAAATTGGTGCCAACTAGGCTCCGGCCGGCATCCGGCATGAGCACCCTAACCATAAAATGCGCTCGTTGTGGCGAGCCGCTGATCGCTCCAGAGCGGTCGGAATATGTCGATGCACACCGAGTGCGCCACGTGTGGAAATGCGAACCTTGCAATTACTCGTTTTCAGCTACAATCGCCGCACCGAAGCAGCGGCAACCTGCGTCTCTACAGAGTTAGAGTGATATTTTCCGCGGCCGCTTTACCTGCGAATTGGACAAACGGCACTACATAAACAGAAAGACCGCCGCGAGGCGGTCTCGCCGAAATCTGATCAACTTTTTTTAGTCACCTGCGGGCGCGGCTGCTTTCTATTTCCTGTGCCATCCGCAAAACCCCAACACAGTGAGTACTGTGATGGCGTATCAATTTTTCCTCTGCGGTAAAAAGAAACCACTGTCACGGCAACACTATACCATTCCATCAGCGCCGACGGGTATGGGATACCTTATTCGTGCCGCAATGCCGGGGAGAAGTAATGGGGTGAGTAGACTCACAAACTTGGTTTTGCGTTCCCGGTTGTGAGTGCGACGCGACCAGTCACCCGGTGTGCGTCGGTTTGTTTGAGGCCGCGCCGTGTATCTAGTGGGCGGCCTCTTTTTTTATGAACTGTTGAATAGCAAAAGCAGACATATGCGTCGCAAAGAGCGATGTCCGCTTTACCCCCGAAAGCGGACATGCGCGGTGCAACAGGCGATGTCCGCTAGGGGCCAATAGCGGATATTGGTCGTATGTGGAGCTATCGAGTTTCCTTCGGCGTTCGATATGTTTTGTGGCAACCGTCGCATGCATACGCAACAGCCCGGAATTGTTTGCGCAATGCATCTCCGTCTAATGGGCTGGTCGTCGACAACTTCTCAGCCTCCATTTGTAATTTCTTGACCTTCTCGGTGAAGTCTTCCCATTGCTGCCAGACCACCGGTTTTGCCGCCGTCGGGAATTGTGTGCTCCCGGGGGGAAATTTTGACGTGAGTTTCCCCGAAGCGTCCTTGATCGCGCGTGCGTCAGCCGCGATCCGATCGAGTTCTTTATTGGCTCGGAGCCGTTTGCTTATCGCAAGCAAACGCTTCCCCATGTCTGTCATCAATTCCATGCGTTCGCGCACAGCGCCTGTTGCGTGCTCGTGGCCCTTGTGTGCGCGGGCAGCAGTCCATGACAACATAACTGCGAATGCGGCGATCAAAATGAACTGTTTCATTCGATCTTCAACCTTACAAAAGCCATTGCGCTCGTCGGATCGCCATAAAACGGCTTTAGCCCGTCGGGCACTCCATAAATGCTGACTAGCCCGCCAATGCCGAACTTCGCGTGATCTGTGCGGATGAAATCGTAGATGCCTCCGACCGTAAGCTTGTTGACCGTAAAAGTTGGGGCAGGCTCGAGGTCGAGTAGCTCATTTTCCTGCACTCGCTCGGCGCGTGCGAACACCGTGTATTTCTTCTGAAAGATGGCTGCGGTTTCGAGAATGAAGCCATCCAGCGTATCTCCGGGCTTCGTCATCTTCCGACCCCACGCAACCGTTGTGCTCCAGATGTTGTCCTTGCCGAACGGTTGCGTGTAGATCGCCGAAACCGTGAAACGGTCCTCGTTCTTGTCGGGTTCCAGTTGCTCGGGGGATTTGAGGTGCCCCCAGGAAACCTGGAAGCTCAACTCGCGAATAGGGTTCCATGAGATGCGTGCCGAATAGCTGTCGAGTTTTGGCGCTTCGATGTCGTAACGATACTGATCCGGCTCGCGGCCCCTGAACGCCGATGCTTCAATCTTCCAAGTGTTCAGCACGATACCGGCGGTCACCACCCCAAATGTGATGTGCGTGCTGTCCAACCAGTGGTGACTGATGGGCGCTTCGGGAATGTCCATCCCACTCGTCCGGTGCATGAAAGTGGACGGCCCAAGCGCCGGTTCGCCGGGCAGCCCAGCGTAAATGTAGACGCTTGAATTCTTCGCGAAGTCATAACTGTACGTTGTCGCGAGTTCCATGAAGAGTTCATGCGGATGCTGCCGGTCGATCAAATGGGTTCGGCCATCTGCCGTCTCACCAGTCGCAAACAGCAACGGGTAGCCGTTCTTTCCCATGAAAGGGTCAGGCGCGAGCATCGCTCGCAAACCAAAAGTCCCATCCCCGAGTGGCCGCTGCGCCATTGCCATGAACATTCCGTTGACGAACGTTTTGTCACCTCCTCGCGGCCCGCCCTGATGGTCGTACACAAGGTTGAATAGCGCGTGGTACATCGTCTGCCATTGGCCATACGTGTTGTGTATGCCGAAATGGGGAGTTGTGTCGGGCAGCCAGCTTGTACCGGAGCCTTCCCGGTTTATCGGGTAAGGACCGAGAAAGCCGCGCATTGCATGCGTCTCACCGTGCGTCCCAAGATGCGACGTGTCGGGAGACGTGGTGCCACCATGGCCTTGATGCTGGTGCGATGGTTTTTTTGTCTTTGACTTATGTCCGCTGTGACCTTGGTATGTTTGCGAAGTGTCCTTCTTCTTTGTCTTCGCCGTATTGCCATGATCGTGCGGGTGCTGGCCGTGGTCTTGGGTGCGCTCGGCGTCTTCTAGTTCCTTGAGAATATCTTGCGCTTGCGCTCCGCTCGGAATGAATAGGCAAAGCGCAATTGAACTTGTGGCGGCGTAGAGACCACGCAACAAACCATGCGTAGGCATTGAGAAACCCTCGCTGAAAAGGGACACGAGCCACAGTTATGCGGCGGTGCACTCGTCCGAATTCAGAGAGGTTTGGGAATTCCGGGTTCGGTTGGTATGTCGTGCGCGACCAATTTGTGATCACACCGGACTACCAGTTTGCCGGGCTCCGACATTATCAACACGGCGACGAGCGGATTAGGTAACAGACTTGCGCCTAAACAAGCCGCGCAGCACTTCTTGCAAACACCGTCATTGTGGTCGTGCACTGGTCGGGACGCGCTGTGTGGAGAGCCGTCATCTCCGGGCTCAATTGCCAAGTCTGCGTAGTTTTGCAAGTCATGACCTGCGTGAGACGCAGTTGCATTGGAATGACCGGGTTGCGCATGTGACAAAGCCGGTGTGCTCGCGGCTAATCCAACCGACAAGGCGAACACAAGAATTTTTCTTAGGGTCTGTCGCATTCTGTCCGTCCCGGACGGCATCTTAGCCAAGTGGACGAAAAAGGCGCAACTGCGGAACATCGTACCTGTTTGGAGAATGTCCGCTTTGGGCCAAAAGCGGACATCACACGCACAGCCTAGTCGACTGGTATCATCACCGAATGTCGGAATTTGCCTAAGGCTTTGGATAGATGACCCTTGCCGTGCAGATCCTCGATGAGAAATATCTCGCCCACACCTATTGTCCTGGTTTCGCCGTCACTCGCTGTGACCTGATGGGGGGCATCCAGGTTGATCACGTACTGCCGTCTTGTCGCTGGGTGCCAGTCGAAAAGCCAATCCGCTGGCGTAGTCCGAAATATAATCCCCGATGCAGGAAATCGTTTTGACGTCGTTCCGTCGGGGCCTGCTTCGGACAATTCGATTTCAATATCGCGGAAGTGCGTTTCACCATTCTCGTCGGCATAGATGTTGTGAATGCGCATTTCCAATCTCCCGATATTTTGACCGCGAAAGGTCATGTCTGCTCTGCCCCCGAAAGCGGACAGTTGCAGCGCAACAGGCCATGTCCGCTAAGGGCCATAAGGAGACATCTGCGGTGCAAGAACCCATGCCCCTATGAGCCAGAAGCTGACATAGCGATAGCCACACTGTGTGCAGGGCGATGCGAGTTCAGCAAGTTTTAATCGCAAATTAGTCTTCCGCGTTACGGTAGAATTTACATTTCATTTATACGGTCAATCTGGTCAGTTTCACGTGTCACAAATCTGAGTACAGCTATGCTGACGCAGAATCTAATTTCCGATGTCGAAAATGCAGTTGCAACTCGGTCAGCCGAAGTTGGAACAATGTTGCGGCGTGTAACTGACCTCTTCCTCGTACATGCAGGGCATTATACGGCTGACCAGCTCGAACTGTACGATGGTATTTTGCAAATGCTCATTGCTGCTGTCGAAGTCAGCGCTCGCGTGGAACTTGCCGAACGACTAGCGCCGGTTGACGGCGTACCCACCAATACAATTCGAACGCTCGCCCTTGACGATGCCATCGAAGTCGCAGAACCAGTTCTCGCTCAATCCAACGTGCTGGGTGATGATGTTCTTACCCATTGCATTACAATTAAGGGACAGGAGCATCTCCTTGCTATTGCTACTCGCACCAAGCTTAGCGAACCAATCACCGATCAATTGGTAACAAGAGGCGACATTAAAGTTTTACGTACGGTTGCCAGTAATCCCGGCGCGGCAATTTCCGATCTGGGCTTTGGGATACTCGTCAAAAAAAGTACCGAGGATAATTGGCTCTCAGAACGTGTTGCTAGAAGGATTGATATTCCCGAGCATCACCTTCGCGGACTCATATCAAAGGCATCTGAAGTCGTTCGACAAAGGCTGACAACGGATATCCCGGAACTCAGCAAAATAATCAAAGAAATTTTGCCCGATAGTGCACCAGCAACGGGAAGCGACAAGGATTACAGGACGGCCGAACTTGTTGTTAGTTCAAAACCACTTTCCGAGGCTGTTGTGTATGAATTTGCAAAAGCAAAAAAGCTTGAGGAAATAATTGTTTCGATTTCCCATCTTTCGGGACTTCCAGCAAACGAAATTCAAAGGCTGTTTGTTGGCACCTGGTCGAGCCCGGTGGCAATAATTTTAAAAGCAATTGGCTTCCGCCTGGCAACAGTCGAGGCGATTTATCGATCGCGCTTGTCTGATGCCGAGGTTATTCGCGACGATTTATTTCAGACAAAAGCCGAATTTATCGCACTCCGTCGTCCCACCGCCGAGCGCATCGTGCGGTTTTATTGCGCGAGAAAAGCAACCAATTCGTCGAACCTTTCGTAATTATAACTAGCGTGGGGATCGCCGCAAAAGAGGTCGGCTATTCAGCATCGATCTTGCGGTCGATGAACAAACCGCAAAGCAGCACCTAGGACAGGCGTCACCGTGTTGAGAGTTTGTCGAGCGCGAAACTGGCGAGAGCGAATAGTTACGGTTTGACTGTGGGTCAGGGACCATTCCCTGGTTTTCATCGTACGCAGAATAACAGCGCCGCCAACGTCCCCGGTGCCAAAATGGCATCAAATGAACAGTTGGACGAAGGTATCAGGCTTCGCGCTAAGCCATTGACTCTATTGAGAGCGACGAAGCGCTTCTTCCCTACCCCATCAGCCCCAATGCGCTTCAGCGTTTTACACCGTGGGGGCAAAATGCCAGCCTTGTCGTGAGGGCTGAAAATGGCACTGAGCAATCTCTCGTTCGCCTTTGTATTTCTCGCCGCAATCGCCGGCTGCTTGACCGTCATGGCGATCGTGTGGTGGCGGCGCCCGAAAGAGGATAATTGAGAGCTGCCGTCATTCAGACGGACAAGAAAACCGCGAAGCGGCACCTAGGACAGAAACGACTGTCCTGACGCTAGCGAGACCGCCTAACCACGGCATTAAAAGACGCTGATTTGGCTTGTCGGTCCAGGCAGACAAACCCTAGGCTTGTCGCATGGGCGTACTGGTCATCAAGTGCCCCGCCACCGGGCGCGATGTTGCGACGGGTATTCAGACCGACGCCTCGACGTTTGCGCGCATGCCGAACGAGGTTTTGGAAACGCGCTGTCCGCACTGCCGGACCAAGCATACCTGGCGGCCACGAGACGCAAGGTTCGTCGACGCCCTGCCGCCTGCCGACTGGATCGAAAATCAAAAGTAAGATTATCTCCTGGCATAAGCCCAAGCCGTCCACGGACCCGCGCGGCGCCGCAATCCGGTCTTGTCATCGACGCCGAGAGGTATACATGCGCGTCTCATTTCTGATCGGTGCGTTGATTGTCGCTATGCTTTGCGCAGGCCAAGGACCTGCAAACGCGCGCGGCAACGGCGCGTGGTGTGCCAGGACAAATACCGGCGCTGGCCGTGCCCAAGACAACTGCGGCTTCAAGTCGGTCGAGGCCTGTCGTCGCTGGGTCATCAGCGGCAATCGCGGGTTCTGCACCCCAAACCCTGCATTCAAGAAACGACGGTCGTCTGAACGTTAGGCAAACGCTGACGCGGCCTATCAGAATCTGTAATTCAGTCCCGCTCGGACGAGGTCGAACTTCAAGTCGCCCAGCATGCTGTCGGTGGTGTGTGGCGTGCCAACGAATGTGGTGCCAGCGAAACGGTAATCCGCCGCGCCCAGGTCGACGTGAAGGTATTCGGCCTTGATCGACCAATTTCGGGAATACATCCATTCGACGCCAGCGCCGGCGGTCCAGCCGACGTGATTTTCTTTGGCCGATGCAGTTGCCGTGACCAAACAGCACGGAATAATGTTCGTTACAATCAGGTCTGCCTTGCTCTGCCCAAAAGCGGCACCGCCCGTTGCATAGATTAGAAATCTGTCGAACGCGACGCCCGCCCGGCCGCGGACTGTTCCAAACCAGTCCAGTTGGCTTCCGATCTGCCAATTGAAGTCGCCGGGACCCGTATTGAAGCTTCCGTTCCCCTTGAGGTTCGTCCACGACGCGTCGGCTTCAAGTCCGAAAACATGCGCCGCCAACAAAAGTGATGAAGTCACGCCGCCTCATTCGACCCCGTCTCAGAAGACCAGGGATGGTAGCAACTTTTACAGACGCAGGAAGAGGCTAGCCAGGTCTACCCGCCCACAGGCATCAGCAGCGGCGACTGGTACAAATGCTGCTGCTGCGTATCGTCGGTTCGCAATGGCGGATAAATGCGGTGCAGGTCGGCGGGGTCGATCTGCATCTCGCCGTTCGCGTCTTGCGACGCTGGAATCTTGCCGGCTTCGATTGCGCGCAGGATGGCGTTTTTATTGCGGCCGACGGCCGCGGCGGCTGTTGCGAGGTTGTACATGGCGTCCCAACTACCCGTTCCCAATGATCAATAGACTGGGACCGCGCACGTTAACAATTGGTGTCCAATGGACGGCAAGGCAGCAAATCCCAAGATTTTGGCGCGAGTGAACAAGACCGAGCAGACCGGGCTGCCCTAAGCAGAAATCAAAACGGCAAGCCGACGCCTGCGCCGGATGGTCTCACATCGAGGGGACTGGCGAGGCCATCCAGATGGCAGTGGCACCTGGCGCGCGCCGCTTGCCATTGAAACTCAAACCCGCCGCTCGGCGGGTTCTTTTTTGAAGGTAAAAGTCGTGGACCTCGACGACCATATGCTGGTGACATGGCTGTCGATCGTCTGCCTTGAGTGCGGTGAGGAACTGATCCTGAGCCCGAGCGGACACCAGCTCTGCGCCAATCGCCTGTGCAGGGACGGCTTTGACGTCACGCTGCTTTCGCAGTTCGTGATAAGACCTTGTGGCTAGTTGGCCCCCATCCAATTTTAGTGCGGGCACAAGTTTGCCCTCATCCGTGGCTTTGAGCGGCTCTGCTCAACCCACACCCGCTACATTTGAAAAGTGATTTCACAAGCCAGCCCGTCGGCGCGCCAGTCAAAACGTGTTTTGCCGTTTAGCTGGCCAACCATTTGCTCGATTATTCGCCCACCGAAACCTCGGCGCGTGGGCTTCTCTGTTGCCGGGCCGCCGATCTCCGTCCACTGGAGCGTTACTTGGCTGTTCGCATCATGCGACCATTTCAGATCGATCCGGCCGCCAGGCACAGAAAGGGCTCCATATTTGGCGGCATTGGTCGCCAACTCGTGCAAGGTCATCGCTATGGCCTGCGCGACATCGGGCGTCAACAGGAGTGGCGGACCGTATATCTGCACGCGCCCTTCGCTCTGTGCGGAATAAGGCGCAAGTTCACTTGTCGCGATTGCCTGCAGGTTTGCACCGCTCCAACGCGTTTCGGCAAACAGCGTGTGAACAATCGCAAGCGCGCGGATGCGTCCTTCGATCGCACGCTTGAGGCCGTCCGCCGTATCAGCCTGAGAAACGGTGACGATGGCCTGTACGTTCGCAAGGACATTCTTGCTTCGGTGTTCTGTCTCCTGGGCCAAAGCAATGATTTGCACCTGCGCCCGCTTCCGCTCGGTAATGTCTCTCGCGATTTTCGATGCGCCAACGATCTTGCCTTCGTCGTCTTTGACGGGAGAAACCGTGAGCGAGATGGCGATTTGACTGCCGTCTTTCCTTTGCCGAATGGTCTCGAAATGATCAATACGCTCCCCTCGCCTGATGCGCGCCAGAATCTCGCGCTCTTCATCTTGCCGATCTTCGGGGATGAGAATTGTGATGGGCTGGCCAATGGCCTCTTTGGCGGAATAGCCGAAAATACGTTCGGCACCCGAATTCCAGCTTGCGATCACGCCATTGAGATTTTTACTCACAATTGCGTCGTCGCTGGATTCGACGATTGACGCTATTGAACGCAATTGCAGTTCCGTGCGCTTCGCTTCAGTCAGATTGCGCGTTACTGTTCCGTAAGCGTTGGTGGCGCCGGATGAATCGCGAACCGGAAAAATGTTGTACAACACCGGTACCAGCTCGCCCGTCGCGAAGTTTCTGAATCTCAGCTCGCCTTGCCAAAAGCCCGTGGCGCGGACGGCAGGCAAAACTTCCTGCAAAACCTTGGGTTGGTCGTCCGGCGCAAAATAGTCAATGAGCCGGGTTGAGTGCACGGCCTCCAGATCTCGTAACCCAACGAGCCTGCGGCCCGCCTCGTTCACAAACAGGGCGTTGCCTTCGAGATCGGCGATGCCAATAAATTCGTGTGAGGCAGCCACAAGTGAGGCCAGCATACGAACGACATCATTATCGTCGGTACCCTGGCCGATTCCCCGGGCGAGCTCAGAGAGCTCGTCGGCTAGCATGGCAATACCCCCACAACTCCCGCATTCCGGGACGAACGACAGTTCGTACCAAGAATAGCCCGTCAATCCTTTGATGGCTATCGGCCCCACGGCGGAGTTCCCGAACGAGAACCCCGCAGTCCTCCACGGAAACAGGGCGTCCTATGAGCAACATGGCAACAGTCGAGATTAAAGCCTTCGTGCCGGCGCGGGATTTTGCCGTGTCCAAACGTTTTTATCAGGACCTGGGTTTCACCCTCGCCTGGTCGTCGGATAATCTCGCCTACCTCCGTCACGGGCACTCAAGCTTCCTGCTGCAGAATTTTTACAATAAAGAGCACGCCGGCAACTTCATGATGCATTTGCTGGTCGAAGACGTGGAAGCATGGTGGCAGCACGTCGAAGCCCAGAAGTTGACCGGCAAGTACGGCGTAACGGCAGAGCCGCCCGCAGACCGGGCATGGGGCATGCGGGATTTCGTCATCGTCGATCCGACCGGCGTGCTATGGCGAATCGGGACAAATATTTAGTCGTGACTTGGTGCTCGGCCCGTTGTCTAGGGAGGAACCAAGCGTAAACCCGGGCGCTTCACTTTCGGAAACTGATGTTGTCGAGGATGATATTCTTTACTCTCGACCAGTACGCGGCGTGCACCGTTCTGAACGGCATGCGCGCAAGGAGCGTTTTTGGATCGACCGGCAGAACGGGAGAAACGGCCACATTGGTTTCTCCAGATGTCCATGCGGCTTCCGAAACTACGGCACTGCTGATGTTGTCGACAGGAATTTTGAAGGCCGCATCCGTGGTTTTTTGGACGACAATTTCGATTCCGTAGTCGCGAAATTTTCTGTCCGCAAATCCGGCATCACGAAGAGCGGAAGGAGTTTGCCGCCACTTCCCAGATGAAATTTCCTGAAAAATCAGACGGTACCCATTCGCCGTAGCAAGATCGTGAAAGACTCCCGGGTTGTATTTGAAATAGCAGTGCAGATAGTACCCGCCGAAGGGAAGATCATGGTGAATAAGTCCGCCAGGTTTGGCGAGATCGTGCACCGAACGCATTGCAAGCATTTGGTTGAGAGCGTGTTCGGTTGTTCCATAGTTGGTGACGAGATCAAATTTCGATTGCAGATCCGATGGCACGAAATGGATGTTGAGGTCCATCAGGCGCGTGTTCGGTGCTTCAAAGATATCGAACGCGGTGTAATCAAAACCCACGCCGCTCAATAAAGAGCCCAGATAGCCCCCGTTAGCCACTTTGATCGCTTCGGTCTCTGTCATCGAAACCTTGGCGCCACGCTCCTGAAAGAAACGCAGAAATTGAACGGCCGCGTCACCTGCACACCACAAGTTCTGAGTTCCCATTTCAGCTATTCGCGCCCCGAGCGGAAGAAGCTTCCCGTCAGCGAGACCCATGATCCGAGATAGCGATTTGCCGGTCGCACCCATGCGAAATGTCCGTTGGTTGTCTTGACGCCTTTATTATTATTTTCTTTTTAGCCCGCGATCACTGAATTACCGAACATTAATTTCGAGGAAAGATCACTGTAACGCGCGGCCAACTACACGCGGCTGCCAAATCCGTTAGGAGCAGCCCGTGACGTTCGGCAGTTGTCTAGGGAGGAGCCAGGCGTGAGGCTGCTCCGGCCGAGCGGACCGCCGACAGGCGCCGCTCGGCTCAACTCCGGCAGACCTCATTCGCTCTTTGCGTGCAACGATTTGGACCATCGTTGGCGGATGGGCGGGTTGATTTCTCCCCGTCGGTGATGTCCCATCGCGAGGCAGCGGGTTGCTGCCAGGAGGGATTTATGAAGCTTGGTCTTTTTATTGCGGTTTCCGTTGCTTTTGTTGCTGCCTCCAGCGCCGCGCAGGCACAAAGCAGGGCCGATCAGTGCTCAGCCTATGCCCGCGACAGGGCACGTTCGTCGATTGGCACGACCGGGCCATTGCGTGGCGCGGCGCGCGGTGCCGCCGGCGGCGCCATCGGCGGCGCGATCGCCGGTAATGCCGGTCGGGGTGCAGGTATTGGTGCGGCCGTCGGCGCAGGCATCGGCACCGTACGACGCGCGGGTCAGCGCAACGAGACGTATCAATGGTTCTTCAATGACTGCATGCGTTGGCCGTGAGCGCGTCAGTTCACTTCCAAAGAAAAGGCGCGCGCATCGACGACTCTGAAAATCAAAAATTGAACTAGCGCTACCTGACCAAAATGAGGGGTACCCGTATCCGTACCTCGCCTATTCGATCACTTCGTCGGCGCGGGCAATCAGTGACGGCGGCACCGTGAGGCCGAGTGACTTCGCGGCCTTGAGGTTGATCACCAGGTCGAACTTGGTTGGCAATTGCACCGGCAAAACGGCGGGCTTGGCGCCTTTGAGAATCTTTCCGGCATAGACCCCCGCCCCGCGATACGCATCCGCTTCGCTCGCGCCGTAACTCATCACGCCGCCTGCGGTCACAAATTCCCGCGATGCGTAAATCGCCGGTATGTTGTAACGATTCGCCAACGCGACGATCTGATCGCTCAGCTCGGTAAATAACGGATCAGCGGCGACGAGGAGCGCGTCGACCTTTAACTGGGACAAGGTCGTGAAAACGCGATCAAGATCCCGTTCGCTGCGGATGTTTTGGATGGAAATTTTTTGTCCGAGTTCCTCCGCGGCGGTTTGCACGCCTGCCAGCTGCCGGTCGGTGTCGGGATAGTCTTCATTTGCCAATACGCCGATCAAAGTGCTTTTCGATGCCAGTTCGCGCAAAATTCCCAGTCGCTTCGCCTCGAGAGCCGGAGAAATCAAGCTCAGTCCAGTTGCATTGCCGCCCGGATTGTTGACGCTGTCGACAAGCCCGATAATGACCGGGTCGCCGTCGATAACAAAGATAATGGGAATTTTGCTCGTCGCGGCCTTGGCGGCGAGTGCCGAGGGCTCACCGCCCGTGGTGACAATCACGAGCGCCTGGTGGTTCACCAGATCCCGTGCCAAAGCCGGCAGACGACCGTGCCTGCCATGAGCCCAACGATATTCGATCCTGATGTTTTGATTTTCAACGAAGCCCGACTCTTTCAGACCTGCGCGCAATGCGTCCAAATAACGCGTGGACTCGTCGGCCGATGTGCAGCCTAACAGGCCAATTGTCAGGCCCGTCTTCTGTTGCGCGCGCGCCGCGAACGGCCACGCTACGGCACCGCCTAACAGACCGATAACTTCGCGCCGCCTCATCAGCTGCCCCCGCGGCTTCGGATGGGACATCTCAAATCTTATCAGATGGACAATCGCCGGAAAGGGCCGGTCAGTGACTACTGTAAGCTGCGCCGGAATCGCCGGTCATCCAGCAGCAGCGAGCCCCATAAAAGGTGAAGGCCGAAGATCGCAGCAGGCTCAAATACTTTCATCGGCACGCGGACTGGTTTGATCCTATAATGGTTTTGCAGGCATGTAAAACGGGGGGCTCAGGTGCGACGCGTGGGTCATTTTGTCGAAGCGATCATCTTCAACAGCCGATGGCTGATAGCGCCGTTTCTACTGGGCCTGGTGGTCGGGCTTGCGGCGCTTGTGCTGAAATTTCTCATCAAGCTATACGAATTCGTCGTCCAAATTCCCCAGGCTCCGCCGGCGGACGTGATCGTCGGCATTCTCACGCTTGTCGACCTCACGCTCGTCGCCAGCCTGATCGTGCTCGTGATCTGCTCGATCTACGACAATTTCATCAGCGACATCGATCCTGAAAAACATCCCGAATGGCCGGAGGGACTGGTCAAAATCGGCTTCTCGGGTCTCAAGCAGAAACTCTTTGGCGCGATTGCGGTCATCGCCGCGGTCAACGTGCTGGAATGGTTCATGGACATCGAGCGCCAGGCCGACAACACCAAGCTGGCCTGGGTCGTCGGCATTCTGCTGGCTTTTGCAGCCTCCATGTTGATTCTTGCCATTGCAGACCGACTGAGCGAGCCGAAGGAAAGCCGGCAGAAAGTCAGCCGCCGTTAGTCTCTTGCACAGCCTGCCATTGACGACGCTGCAGGACGGCGTAACCTTCGCGCTTCCGCGCCGGTTGGAGATGATCTCCCCGGCAGGTGCCCGACAAAGGATGGGCACTCATGCTGAAAATGCTTCCCTGGGATATCTGGGCCGCTGCCGCGCTCGCGACTGGCGTTTTGCTCGCCGCAATCTTCGATCCGGCGCCGACGATTTTTGTGATCGCCTGTCTTGCCCTGTGCGCCTACATCGTCGTTGAAACCTTCAGTAGAAGCAAACCGGGATAGACGTTACACGCTTTCCGCAACCCGGTAGCCAATTCCTGGCAGCCATCAAGACGAAATAAAGAACGGGCGCCGCTCTCTAGATTGACTTGCCAATCGATCGACCGATCGCCCGGACGAGGCCGTATGCGGCGAGAGCGACCAATCCGATGCCGATCAAAGCGATAGAGACGTTCCGTCCGAGAATTGGAATATCGTTTAGCGTCAAATCCCATAGCCTCAGCCCGATGGCATCCTTCGCCATTAATATAAGACCCGCCGCAAGGATGATCGCCGCAACCACAAGCCCAAGACGATGAGCCGCTTTGCTTATCCGGTCGAGCTTGTATTTCAGCCGAGGATCATCATCGTGGCTCATGGGCATAACCTTACATGGCGCGTGCCGGTCTTTCCTATCCTAGCAAACAGACGTTACTGCGTCGCGGCTCCGTCATTCGCGCGCTACCCCTGCCCCGTCTGCTTCATATAGGTCTCAAATTTTTCGCGTAACGCCCGCGGCAATTCCACAGACTGGTGGGTCTCCAATGACGTCATCGCGGTCACCAGGCGGGCACGCAGCCGCTCGACTCCGTCGACATGTCCGACGATGACGACGCTGAGCGACGACCGCCCCACCCGGGTCAACAGCAGCGTGAGATCGAGCCGCTCGCCCATCCGGCTCGGCAGCTTGAAGTCGGTTTCAATGTGAACGTAGGGAAAGCCGTGCTGGTCGCCGAGAATCAGGTTCGCGTAATTGACGCCGAGCTGCTCGGTGTACCAGTCCTCGATCAGGCCGTTGAACATGTCGAAGTAGTGCGGGAAGTAGACGATGCCCGCCGGATCGCAGTGGGAAAAACGGATCGGCACCGTGCGTGTGAACGCGCCGGCAGGCGGAACGAACCGATCTTCTTTCATTTCGACCTGCTCATTTGACAGTGGGTTCCGCAGATATTGCCCGTTTGCCGCGCGTTTGAAAAATCGAGGCGACCATCGCGCTGGAATGTCCAATTTAGACAGAACATTGCCACCTGCCCGCCTTTGTCTGGTCACAGCCCGATGTCCTTCTTTGGCACGTCCAGCCCGGTCGGCTGCCTCTCAAATGGTCGAAGGGGGATGCCATGAATACCTCTCTACGCGCCCAGTCGAACAAGCCAATGTTTGGGACGACTGAGTTTGCCGTTTCACCGGTGGATTCGTCCGAACACATCGATATCTCGGCCGAGGAAACTTGCCCTGCCGAATCCGTTCCAATGTCCGAACCGCGCGCGGATGGTGATGCTGTGGAATCGCCGCCCCTAGCGAGTCTCGAAGTGATGGATCAGCTGAAGGCCCTTGCGCAGAACGTGACGCAGGGTAACCGCGCTTCTTTGGATGAAAGCAGCGTTTCATCCGTTAAAAGCGACAAGAGTGAGGAGGCAGACGCCAGCGGTCCCGGCGAGTCGCAGCTACCCGAGCCGTCCATCAGCGTCTTTCCGCGGCCGGCCGGTTTAGAAAACAATCAGGTTATCATTGAGAGACCGAAATTCGCCAACCGAGCTCTCATCTTGGCGGGATTTGCCGTGGCAGCCCTGATCGGCGCTGGAGGCACGTTCGCCTGGCAAGCTCACCAGCCCAGCGAGGTCGTCACGGCAGCCGCGCCAGCCGCCATCGCACCTGCGCCCCTCATTGCGCCTTATCTGGGCAGGCAGCTGGAAGAATTGGCGGACGACATCAGCTCCGTGCGGCGCGGCATGGAGGAGCTTGCCGCCAAGCAACAGCAGCTTGTCGCCGCACAAAAACAGCTTGATCAGCTCGCAGCCAAGCAGCAACAGCTTGCGACCAAGCAGGAACAGGTTGGCCAAAGTATTGCGAAACTCCAGACGCTGGAGCAGGCCCGCCAAAAGACGCCGGCTCCCGTACAATCCCGGGCAGCTCCTGTTTCGCCGCGGCCTTCTGTTCCGCCACCGGCGGCCATGGAAGCAACAATGCCGCCACCACCGCCGCCGCCGCGAACGGCGGAACATCCGATACCGCCGCTGCCCGTGCCACAGCGATAAGCACTTTTCATTTGGTCACTTAAGTATAGGTCTGCGTAAATATTGGCCCTTTGCCGGGCCGACGACGTTCCCGTTGTCGTAAATCAGCGCGCCGCGCAGGAACGTGCTCTTCACCCGGCCGCTGAGCTCGACACCTTCGAAGGGCGAATAGCCCTGCACGGACTCTGATTCCGCAGCGCGCACCACAAAACTCTCATGCGGGTCAACCAGCACGATGTCGGCGTCGTAGCCCTGCGCGAGATCGCCTTTGTTCTTCAAACCAAAGCGCTGTGCCGGTTTCCAGCTCAGCATCTCGGCCATGTGATTGTAGGACATACCGCGCTTGCTGCCCTCGCTCACCACGCCTGACAGAAGATATTCGGTGCCGCCAAACCCCGATTTCGCCAGCCAGATATTGTCGGGATCGTCCTTCGACCATTTCTGCTCGGCCGAGCAGCAGGCGTGATCGCTGACGATCCAGTCGATCTTGCGGTCGAGCACGGCCTGCCAGAGCGCCTCGACATCTTCGCGCGGACGGATCGGTGGATTGACCTTGGCGTGCACCGCGCATTCGCAGTCGGTGTCGAGCAAAAGATGGCCGACGGTGACCTCGCGCCGGAACGCGATATGCGGAAAGACCTGCTGCATGGTCCAGGCGGCGTCGATCGCCTTGCGCGAGCTCAGATGCAGCAGATTGATATTCAGACAATTGGTCTCGTTGGCGAGATATGACGCGATCCAGATGGCGAGCCCCTCCGAATGCGGCGGGCGCGCCGCGCTGTAAGCGTGCAGGCCCTTCAGCTTGCCTTCGCGCTCGACGATCTTGGTGTAGGCGGTGAGGATTTCCGCCAGCTCGCAATGCAGGCTGACGCTGATATAGGGCGCAAGCTTCGGAAACTTCTCCATCAGGCGCTGCGCGCCGCGCATGATGAACTCGAAATGCGCGATGTCGTAGCGCTCGTCCGGCCCGATCATCAAAAATTCGTTCTGCTGCGACGAGGCGCCGTGCAGCCCATAGCCGCCGTAGAACATGAAAATCTTGAACGACGTCACGCCGTGATCGGTGACAAGGTGCTCCATCTCGTCGATATGCGCGGATTCGATCGGCGCGATATGGAATCCGTAGTCGACCCAGAACTTGTCCTTGGCCTGCTTGTGGACCTCTTTCATGAACTCGCGATAAGGCCCGCCGCGGTTAAGGTAATAGTGTCCCGTGCGGATGTAGTTGAGGCTTGAGGTGACCCCGCCCATCGCGGCCGCCTTGCTTTCCGAAACCGCATCCTGCGCGAGCGGCGCGTAGATGCCGATATGCATGTGCGCATCGACGCAGCCCGGGAACGCCAGCCGGTTCTTGGCATCGAAGACCTGCTTCGCCTCCCCGGCCTGGATGTCGGGCGCAAGCCGCGCGATCTTTCCGTCCTTGATCGCGATATCGAGACAGTCGACCGACGTCTTGTTGGGGCGGACGACGCGGGCGTTCTTGATGACGGTGTCGAAAACCTTGTCCATGCGAGACATTCCCTGACTTGTACTTCCTAGTTGGGCTTTGCGCCCGACGCTTTCACGACCGGCGCCCAGCGCTCGATATCCTCGCGCACGAAGGCCGTGAATTCCTTGGGTGTGTTACCGACAGCCGTCGCGCCTTCGGTCTTGAGTTGCTCACGCAATCTCGGCTCAGCCAGCGCAGCAACGATCGTCGTATGGAGTTTCTGGGTGACTGCGTCCGGCAGGCCCGCCGGCGCGAATACCCCGAACCAGGCGGTGGATTCAAATCCCGGCACCACCTCCCCGATCGCTGGCAGGTCCGTAAACATCGCCTGCCGCTTGTCGCTGGTCACGCCGTAAGCGCGCAACTTGCCGGCACGCACCTGCTCGGCACCGGTCACTACGCTGATGAACATCAAATCGATCTGCCCGCCAAGCAGATCGGTGAGCGCCGGCGCGGTGCCCTTGTAAGGCACGTTCAGTAGGTCGACGCCGGTCATCAGTTTGAATTTCTCGCCCGCCAAATGGAGCGACGAGCCGATGCCACCGATCCCGATCGTCAGCTTGTGCGGCTGTGCCTTCGCCAACGCGATCAGCTCCTTGAGATCCTTGGCCGGCAGATCGGCGCGCCCGACCAGCAGGCTCGGCACCCGCGCGATCATGGTGATCGGCGTGAAGTCGGCGACCGGATCGTAAGGCAGCGACGGATAAAGCGTGGCGTTGATCGTGTGACTACTGAAGCTGACCAGCAGCGTGTAGCCGTCGGGCACGGATTTCGCGACCGCCGCCGCGGCCAGATTGCCGCCCGCGCCGGGGCGGTTCTCGACCAGGACGGGCTGTTTCAATGCCGCCGCCATCGGATCGGCGATCGCGCGCGCCATCCTATCGGTGGTGCCGCCGGCCGGCGCCCCGACCAGGATCTTGACCGGCCGAGCGGGAAAGTCTTCCGCCCTTGCCGCCTGCGCCAGCATTAGAACGGCAATGGCCGCGCAGAATTGCAAAAACACGCGCACAGTTATTAGCCTCCGCCTTTCTTGCCGGTTCCTTCGTATTTCTTGCCGAGATCGATCATTGACGGCGTACCGATTACTTCGTTGAGACCATCGAAGTCATGCATGCGATTGCGGAACGGTTCCGATGTGCCATTGGCGGCAAGGGATGCATAAAACTCGCCGGCGGCGTGCGCCACTGCGCGGACGATAGCGCCCGGGAAGATGACCAGCGAAAAACCGAGCGATTCAAGGTCAACCGCCTTGAGCGGCGGCGTCTTGCCACCTTCGACCATATTGGCCATCAGCGGCACGCCCTTCAACGCCGGCGAAATGCGCTGGAGCTCATCGCGCGTCTTCGGCGCCTCGACGAAAAGAACATCCGCGCCGGCATCTCGATAGGACA
>Ga0105239_10002117_pt1 | contig 25632 bp, 23 predicted proteins | sample KBSC44metaG_FD_92761 | JGI IMG/M metagenome (GOLD analysis project Ga0105239, IMG submission 92761) | Corn rhizosphere microbial communities from Kellogg Biological Station, Michigan, USA - KBS C4-4 metaG | ecosystem: Host-associated > Plants > Roots > Rhizosphere > Soil | place: Michigan, USA...
TAATGATAAGTACGACCATATTTTTGTGAAATAGCCATGTTATTAAAATTAAATAAAAGGAAATAGAAATCTTTACCTCCCCGGGATGGGAAGGCCATTATACATTTAATATGCTAATGAGATTACATGGCTCAAGGCGTTACAATATTTTTAATGGCGCAAATATAATAATTAATTCAAAACCAGCTATTACTTAGCGTTTCAGCTTCAATTGCTCTTCTCTGCTCTCGCAATCTCCTTCTCTCTCCTGTTAAGGTTAGCCTCTATCTTATCAATCTTCCTGTTTAGCGCTTCAATTTTGGCTATCCTGTCGCTGGTTGAGCCGGTCATTCGGGAGTTTCCGGTCGTTTTTCTATTGATGATTTTGCCGGCTGGCTGGTGCATTATCAGGGTATTGATTATATCCTGCACCACTTTATAGTCCGCTTTTTCAACTATGTAAGCTTGTTTGGTTCCGCTTTCGTCCCATCCGTTGCTGCCGTCTGTGGCTACGGTCATCTTGCCTTTGTGCAAAGTGTACCATTGGCTGTGCCCTTTTATGGCAATCAGCACAGCAGTTTCATCCCAGCTGCAACGGCCTAATGAGTCTTCTTTGGCCATTGGTATGGAAAGCTTAAACACCTCTTTTACCGGCGAGTTTTTTATAGCAGCATTACCAATCAACGGCAAACCTGCCTTAATCTTCACCCCTATTTCAAACCCGCTGAATATTACCGGAGTTCCCCAGTTATCATATACATTTTTGGAGGCCGGGGCATCTTTCATAATATTAAATTCATAACCCGATGGAAATTTGCCGCCCATCGTTACCAGCAGTCTTACCTTTCTTTTAACCAGCTCCTTCCCTGTTAACGGCGAATACCCGTCAGCCGGGGTATTTAATAAGTTGGATAAATTGGTTAAAAACCCCACCGTAACAATAGTTACGCTATTATCGGGCTGTGCGGCCAATATTTTACGGTAAAGCGTCACTGCATCAGCCGCTTCAGCATTTGTTTTTATTTTATGGGGGTATTTTGCCAGCAGGGTATCAGTCCAGTGCTGAAAATCGCGCAGGTCCTGGGCATCGCCTTTGGGCACGCCTACCGGGATGTCAGGGCGGTTAAAATAGGTGTTGAATACATTCAGCACACCTGCCACACCTTCATATTTGGTACTCGCCATGGTAGCCAGTATTTTGGCTTCGCCTTTATCAGCCAGCGCGTGTAAAATAGCTATCGCACCCACATCGTCATAATCAGGCCCCATATCGCTGTCGAAAATAATATTCACCCGGCCCTGCTTGCTTTGACAGAAAGCATTCATCGCGAAGCAAATGAAGAGGGTGAATAGGATAAACTTAAGCTTCATTTTCTAATTGATTGAGTTGATTAAGTTAGATTGAGTTTGATACAGTATATTGTTAAAGGTATCAACAATTAGCATGCAAAGCAACAGCATAAGGACACCAAGGTATTGCGTCCCTACAAAAATACAACATTTACAACCTCTACAACAATTACAACTTTTCCCCCACCTGTAACATTTTAAACAAACCCGTATCTTAACCATAATTATTAACTAAACAAACCTTTCCCATATGTTAAGCATCCGCAATATTGTAAAACAATACGCCGGTCACAGGGCGCTGAGCGATGTAAGCCTCGAGGTCAAAAGCGGCCAGGTCTTCGGTCTGCTGGGGCCAAACGGTGCCGGCAAAACCTCCCTTATCCGCATCATCAATCAAATTACTGCTCCCGACAGCGGCGAAGTACTTTTTGATGGCGAAAAACTCAACCAGTCGCATATTAACCGCATAGGCTACCTGCCCGAAGAACGCGGCCTTTATAAAAAAATGGAGATCGGCGAGCAGATGATTTACCTGGCCCGCCTGAAAGGCCTTAGCCGCGACGAAGCAGTGCGCCGCCTTAAAATATGGTTCGAAAAGCTGGGTATGGAAACATGGTGGAAAAAGAAGATCGAAGAACTATCAAAGGGTATGCAGCAAAAGGCCCAGTTTGTGGCTACGGTATTGCACGAACCTGATCTGATCATCCTCGACGAACCATTCAGCGGCTTCGACCCGGTAAATGCCGAGATAATTAAGGACGAAATACTCGCACTCAACAAAAAAGGCGCAACCATCCTGTTTTCGACCCACCGCATGGAATCGGTTGAGGAATTGTGCGATTCCATTGCCTTGATACATAAATCGCACAAAATATTGGATGGCACGGTAAAAAGCATCCGCAATAGCTATCGCAACGCTACTTACCTGGTTGAATATAACGGTACGGCTTTGACCTTTGACGGTAAACAGCCATTCGAAGTTGTGGAAGCAAAAGAAGGCAGCGACAACGACAACACCATCAAAATTAAGATTGCCGAAAACAGCACCTCCAACGATGTGCTGCAATACCTGCTGCCAAAAGTGCACATCAATATGCTGCAGGAAGTAATACCGAGTATGAACGAAATTTTCATTGAACAAGTAAACCTAATCCGCTAAGCCATGAACAAAGTTTTGTTAATTATACAGCGCGAATACCTTACCCGGGTAAGGAAAAAATCGTTTATCGTGATGATATTTGTTGTGCCCTTGCTGATTTTAGCCATGGGCGCGGTTATTGCATTGGTGGCCAAGGACAGCAACGAACTGGGCGAGAAACAAGTTGTTAAAGTGATAGACGAAAGCGGGCAATTCGCCGGCAAATTTAAAAACCAGAGAAACCTGGAATTTGAATATACCAAACAATCGTACGCCGAGGTGAAGGCTGAACTTTTGAAGGACGAAAACATATCGGCCCTGCAGATACCTGCTGATTACACTAAAAACGATGCGGTTAAAATATCTTCCAAAAAGAAACCCGGCATTACCATTATTGAAAAGGTTGAGGCCGAAATGAACGATATCGCCATGAACAATGGCATGATAAAAAATCATATTGATACTGCAATTCTTCGCTCAATAAAAAGCAATATATCGCTCAGCGCCGTTGAAATAACCGCAGCAGGCGATAAAAAGACCAGTTTAGGAGCCAACATTGGCGTTGGTATTGCCTGCGCCATATTAATTTACCTCTCGTTATTCATTTATGGTGCACAGGTTATGCGCGGTGTAATTGAGGAAAAGACCAGCCGCATTATCGAAGTTATTATATCATCGGTTAAGCCTTTTCAATTAATGCTCGGCAAAATTATAGGTGTAGGATTGGTGGGGCTCACGCAGTTTAGCGCGTGGATAATATTATCTGTTATCTCAACCAAAATACTCGGCCATTCCCTTTCATCATCAGGCGGGATAATGAGTGCACTCGCTGTACTTCAAACCATCCCTGTTGGCAAGGTTTTATTCTGTTTTATATTCTATTTCCTTGCCGGCTACCTGCTTTACAGCGCGTTGTTTGCCGCAGTAGGTTCAGCAGTTGATAGTGAAACCGAAACACAGCAGTTTATGTTCCCCATTACGCTGCCGTTATTGTTTACCTATATGCTATCGGTAACTATTTTGTTCCGGGCGCCTGATAGTCCGTTGGCAGTTTGGCTGTCAATAATACCATTTACGTCGCCTGTGGCCATGATGCTGCGGATGCCGTTCGGCCCTCCCGACTGGCAAATATACTTGTCAATGGCTTTACTGGTACTGGGCTTTTTGTTTACCACCTACATAGCCGCCCGCATTTATCGTGTTGGTATTTTGATGTATGGTAAAAAGGCAAGCTACAAAGAGCTGGTGAAATGGTTTTTTTATAAAGAGTAGGCTGATTTCGGATGTCGGATTTTCGATGTCGGAATTGAGATAAAATATTTATTAAATCCCTTAAGTGTTAAACAATTTAAGGGATTTTTTATTTTAGATGCATGAATACACCCGTAGCCGTTATGGACCTTGGCACCAACACGTTTCACTTGCTGATAGCCGGGGGTACCGGTACCGATTATCACGAAATAGTACACGAGCAGCAAGCCGTGAAGCTCGGCGAAGGCGGGATAAATAAAGGCTATATACAACCAGCCGCGTTCGAACGCGGTATTGCTTGTATGCAGCGTTACCGGCAGCTGATTAACGATAATAAAGTACAGCCGGTTAGGGCAATTGCTACCTCGGCGCTGCGCAATGCATCCAACGGACAGCAGTTTATTGAGCAGGTAAAAAACAAAACGGGCATAGCTATTGAGATTATTGATGGCAATGCCGAAGCCGCTTACATTTACAAAGGTGTGCGGGCCGGCGGTGGTTTATCAGAACAGAACACCGTGATTGTCGATATCGGTGGCGGCAGCGTTGAATTTATAATCTGTAACGACACAGAAATTAAATGGAAGCAAAGCTTCGAAATAGGCGCCGCCCGCCTGATGGACAGCTTCCACCGGCACGACCCTATCCCGCCCGAATCAATCACTGCGTTAAACTTTTATCTAAATGATGCACTGGCTGAATTTTTTACAGCTGCGGCAAAGTATAAGATCCATAACATTATCGGCTCATCGGGCGTGTTCGAATCGTACGCAGCCATTATTGAAACAGGTAAGGGGCATTCCTTCGACCTGAAAAAAACGAGGTATTATACAATTGAAAAGGCAACGCTGTTATCTGTAATTGAAAGCATTATCTTATCAACCCACCAGCAGCGGCTAAGCAACCCAAACATTATCCCCGTTAGGGTTGATATGATTGTTACCGCCTCACTACTTGCGCGGTTTATTATTGAAAAACTTGGGGTTGATGAAATTGCCATGTCGGCAAATTCGTTAAAAGAGGGGGTTTTGGCGGAGATGATGGGTTAGTTACTCTCAAAAATCAATAAAATATATTGTGTATCGGCGTCCTGATGTATTTGTAATACATGCGCCATAACCAGCAGTGTTTTTTTGCTGTGATTATCACGGATACGCCACCCGTTATTGAGGTATAACGCCGGACAGGATACCCTGATATCGTAACTACATCGTTCATTGATACAACTTGCGGCGTCAGTTTAACCTCACTAACACCATTTTGTAAACTATCTATAGCCACAGTTTCAGTTTCAAAACCGACAAAGCTTACTTTAAATTGTTTGGCTGCTTTTGGTAAGTGAAGTTTAAACCTGCCGTTTGTGTCGGATGCAAGGACCATATTTGTCCCCACAACCCTCACAGTTGCTCCAGGCAAAGGCATGCAGGCCTCGTCGACGATGCGGCCTTTAATTTCTCTCCGGGGTTCTTTTACGGCAACAGCCTTTTCATTGAGAGCCCCGATGAGATGACTCGCTGAAACTTGTTCAACCTTTGGTACGACAGGAACGGCTTGCCCGGCAACTTTATAAAATACCGTTGATGCAAGCATAGCAGTAGTCATTACCCACTTTATCCAACCGGATTCAGTTTTTGTATCCAGCTCCTTTAATTGCAAATTAACCCGGCTTAACTGTGGTTCACTAAACCTGCCGCAAACATTATTTTTTATGGCGAAATAACTTATTATTTCCACATCAGCCATTGCGGTAAAATCAACAACTGTTTTACAGCAATTTTCACAATGGCGGCCACCGTCAACAGGTGTCATTTGTTGCCATGATTGGCTGCATGGTTCAGGGATACTGATGCTTTTAATATGCTTCATTGTTTTTAAAGCATATCCCATATCGATATATATGAATTGTTCAATTCCTCATGTATAGGAATACCGGCTACAATACCGCCAATTAAATAACTCACAGGTTCCTGATTTGCGTTTACGACAAAATCTTTTATCTCAATTGGTTTAATTTTCGTATCAATATATATTTTATCCGTAGTTAATGACTTCCCATACAGCGAATCAGTTATTAAATGGCGAGGGGATGTGTCCTTCTGAATATTTAATTGTGTTGCATGACCGACATGTTTGGTTTTCCGGGCCTGTGCATCAACTTTTATCGTCGAGAAAATCCCGGCGATAGAGGCCGCTATTCCCAGGTATTTCCAAAATTTTCGGCGTGGCTCAGATATTGTCAATGCCTGATTTATCCGGGGCAACTGGTCGCCGGTAAACCTGCCGCAGCTATCACTTTTTGTAGCAAGATAGTTTATTACTTCAGCGTCGGTCATCCGTGTAAAATCAATAACTATTTTACAGCAACTCTCACAATGCCTTCCGCCGTCAACAGGGCTCATTTGCTGCCATCGCTGGTTGCAGGGCTCTGGGATGCTGATACTCTTAATCATTTTCATATCTCCCTGTTCAATTTGCCCATTGATAAACGCCGCACCAGACCAGCATACAGTTGTTTGAGTGAAGAAGTCCTGGTAACTCCCATTCCCCCAAGCATTGTTGTATTTTCCTTTAGTCTTACTTTTAAAACCTTACCTGCTTTCTTTATTTCTATGACTGTGCTCTCAAATCCTATAAAACTAACTTTAAGCTGCTGAGTTGATAATGGCACCCGAAGTCGAAAATTTCCGTCAGTATCGGTTTGGGTTCCGACATTTGCACCATTCACTCTTATCGTAGCACCCGGCAGCGGTTGGTGGTTAAGGTCGGTTACAGTTCCGGTGATAATTTGGTATCTGGCTGAATCGGGCATCACAATTTTCCCTAACGGAAAACTTTCCGCATGCGGATTATTACCATTGATTTGCTCAACAGATGGTGTTATACTTTGCGCATTTACCTTGCTATAAGCCGCGCTCACAAATAATGAAGCAGCCACCAGCCACTTAGCCCAGCCACCCTTATTCTGCGGTTGCAGGCTAACCAGTTGCATGTTCACGCTATCAACCTGCTGCGCGCCAATCCTGGCGCAAACATGACGGTTGCGTGAAAGGTAGCCGATGATCTCATCGTTACTCATCCGCGTAAAATCGACTACGGTTTTACTGCAGCTTTGGCAGTGGCGCCCACTTTCTGTGGCGGTCATACTATTCCAATCCTGTGCGCAGGGCTGGGGGATGTTAAGGTGTTTGATTTGAATCATTTGGAAACTGTTTTCCATAATGATGCATACAGCCACACGATTCCATAACGCCGAAGAAATTTTATTTTAGGCGGGCAAATTACATGCTCGAATACAGTACCACACCGCACCCGATGAGGAATATCACGAGCGCGCTGATCAGCCACATCTTGCTGTTGTAATTAACACCGATAACAGCGCATATTACAAATTGCAAAATCGTCAATATCGAAAATACAATTAATGCCAATGTCCCATCGAGAGAAAGTTTGAGGGCAGTGCCATAGACTATGAGGGTAGCAAGGTTGCAGAGAATAGTAACGATGCTGCCGCGAAATCTTAGCGCGTCGTTAGCTGGCACCGCCCGGTAAGCGGAAGGCCTGCTGTTGTGGTGTTTTTTCATTTTAGGGGTATTAGTTTAACAGACTAAAGATACTATTTACTATGCTTACTTTAAATTGCTCCTGTTAATTCTGCTAATTCTAACGCGCGGCAATTAGCAAAGCAAATAATTTGTGTATCCTTTGTATATTGCAACACAAACTGACCACCCCATGAAACTTAAATTTATCGGCACCGCCGTTCTTTTGCTTTTAGTTATTTCCGCCAACGCGCAACGCAGACGCCGCGGTAATAACAGCAACGATACCATCAGTACCAATTACCAGCCATCAGAACTTTTTTCACCGCTTTTTTATAGCGAAAAAGGCAACGAGATACATGCCGCCAATGGCGAACCCGGTATTAAATACTGGCAAAACCATGTAAACTATACTATTGATGCAACTATCGACACAACGGCCAAAACCTTAACGGCTACCGAAAAACTCGATTACACCAATAACAGCCCTGATGCCTTGCAATACCTGTGGCTGCAGCTTGATCAGAATACCTATAAAAAAACTGCCCGCTCCAACTTTTCAACGGGCTTTTCTCCCGGCCCCAACCAACATACCGATGGGTACAACATTGAATCAGTTGCCATAAACAATGGCGATGTACTAAAAAAGGTTGAGTTTGAAATTACTGATACCCGCATGCAAATACGCCTGCCAAAGGCTATTATGCCACATGGCGGCGGCATTAGTTTAATTATAAAGTATAAATACACCATCCCCGGTAATTTTGGTAACCGCACCGATTACGTTCAAACCAAGAACGGCAAAATTTATGAAATTGCCCAATGGTTTCCGCGCATGTGCGTTTATGATGACACCCGCGGCTGGGACACCCTGCCCTTTTTAGGCAGCGGCGAGTTTTATTTGGAATATGGCGATATTGATTATAAAGTAACCGTGCCTGCCAATATGATTGTTGCAGGCTCGGGCGAGTTGCTTAACCCCAAAGAAGTGCTAACCGCGCAACAAAACACAAGGCTGGATGCCGCCCGCAATAGCGACAAAACCATCATGATACGCGATGTAAACGAGGTTACTAATCCATCATCGCGCCCGACCAGCAAAGGCGACCTTACCTGGCACTTTAAAATGCTGAATACCCGCGATGTTGCCTTCGGCGCTTCATCGGCCTACGTTTGGGATGCCGCCAGGGTTAACTTGCCTGGCGGTAAAAAATCGCTGGCCATGTCGGTTTACCCAGTTGAAAGCGCGGGCGAAGGTGCGTGGGGCCGCGCGACAGAATACCTAAAAAAATCAATAGAATACTTCTCCGAAAAATGGTTTGTTTACCCGTGGCCATGCGCCGTTAACGAAGCAGGTATAGCAGGCGGTATGGAGTATCCCGGTATTGTGTTTGATGGCATTACCGATAAGGGCAAAGAATTATATTGGGTTACTGCTCACGAGATTGGCCACAACTGGTTCCCGATGATTGTAGGCAGTGATGAACGCCGCTTTGGCTGGATGGACGAAGGCTTTAACACCTTTATTGACATTTACGCTTCAGACAACTTTAATAAAGGGGAATATGCTCCCAAGCGCGATGGCGAATATGCGCCCGGCGGCGGCAATCCCGCAGATGAGATCATCCCAATAATACAAGACCCTAATGCGCCCTCGATGATGACAGCCGCCGATGCTATTCCTGAAAAATACCGCCACCCGCTGGTGTATTTTAAACCTGCTTTTGGGCTGGTATTATTGCGCGAGCAAATTCTTGGAAAAAACCGTTTCGACTATGCGTTTAAAAATTACATCAACAAATGGGCCTACAAACACCCGCAGCCCGATGATTTTTTCAGGTCGATGGATAACGGTGCCGGCGAGGATTTGTCGTGGTTCTGGAAAGGTTGGTTCTATAATAACTGGTCGCTTGATATCGTATTGGTCGATGCCAAATACGCCAATAAAGATCCTAAAAACGGACTGCAAATAACCGTGGCCAATAAAGAAGCGATGGCCATGCCGTTTACTGTTGAAGTTAAACTGAAAGACGGCACCAAACAACGCACCTATTTCCCGGTTGAAACCTGGCTGCAAAACAAAGCCATAACGTTTACCCTGCCGACAACAACCGAAGTGGAAAGCGTTACTGTAGATCCTGATGCCGCTTTGCCGGATATTAACAGGAAAAATAATACGATGATGGTAAAATGAGGATTGTAGAGACGCGAAGTATCGCGTCTCTACAATTTTTGTAATTCGCGATATAGCTTTTCTGTGGGCAGCCCGACAACATTTGTATACGAGCCATTTATCCGCTCAATACCGATCAATCCAATACGTTCCTGTATACCGTATGAGCCGGCCTTGTCGAAGGGTCTATATTTATCAACGTAATTGATAATTTCCTCACCTGTAAGCTTTCCAAAATAAACTTCCGAAACATCGTAAAAGCTATGGTACTGGTGTTTGTACAGCAGGCAGACCCCGGTAATCACCCGGTGCATCCTGCCCGAAAGCATTTGAAGCATTTCAACAGCGTGCGCCGCATCTTCCGGTTTACCTAATACCAGGTCATCAATGCAAACAATCGTATCGGCTGTAAGCACAATCTCTTCTCCAACGGTTTCATCAAATGCTTCCGCTTTTTTTGTGGCGATATAAACTGCCACTTCTTCAGGGGTTAAATTATCAGGGTACGATTCATCCACATCCTTCAGCACCACTCTGAATTCGATATCCATGAGTCGCAACAGTTCCTGCCGGCGTGGTGATTTTGATGCGAGAATAATTGTTTGGTTCATTATTTTAGTCCATAGACCATGGACCATAGTCCATAGTTGATAATATTTTAATTGAGGCGACGTAATACTCCTAAGTTGTATTGCTATGGTCTATAGTCCATCGACCATGGACTTCTTTACTCACCAGCTATACGCCTCTTCGGTCATCCACTTATCCTGTATCTTCAGTACCTTTTCAATAACGTCGCGTGCGCAGCCTTTACCGCCAGCATAGGGCGAAACATATTTGCTGATGGCCTTTATTTCTTCCACCGCATCGGCAGGACAAACAGGTAGACCAACGTATTTCATTGCTTCCAGGTCGGGAATATCATCGCCCATATAAAGCACATTTTCGGGACTAATGGCCTTTTCTTCCAGGTATATCTTTAGTTTGGTGATTTTGGTATGTATACCCATGTAAACATCCCGTACGCCCAGGCTGTTTAAACGGTGCATCTGCGCCTTTGAGCGGCTGCCCGATACCGTAACGACATTGTATCCGCACTTAACCGCCAACTGGAGCGCGTACCCATCCTTAATATTAAAGGCCCGGCTTTGTAAACCATCGTCTGTTACAAATACAGAGCCATCGGTTAATACACCATCAACATCAAAAACAAAAGTTGTTATTTCTTTAAGCTTATTTAAAAATGACTCCACCCGTATATTGCTATTTGTTATTAAAATTATCTGGCAGACAAACTTAACAATGTTATTTAATCTGCGGAAGGTTAATCTGAAAAGTAATACAACTTAAAGTTTTTTTCCCCTTCGACACGTCACAATTCAACAGGGAAATTCTAATCTCATTCTAATCTCATTTGGATAATTAAACAAAATCCAAATCGTTTGATAACATAGAAATTAGTTCAAAATTAATACCCCTATTTCCCGTGCTTAAAATCTCCCCTTTTACTAGTGAAAAAACGACTATAAGTAATTTTTTCAAGCTGAAAAAGTCATACACTATCCTATTACTTTTGACAGCGATCACCAGCTGCTACAAGCCTTATAAGAATGAAATTGTACCATCGCAGCCCTCCCTGCCGCCAACAGCAATAAGTACCGACATTCTAATTTACGGAGCAACTTCTTCGGGAGTCATGGCTGCGGTTGAAGCGGCAAAATCGGGCAAAAATGTAATTTTAATTGCCAACGATGCATACATAGGGGGCATGACAAGCGGCGGGCTTTCAAAGTCGGACGTGGTGGATTACGGGCAAAATTTAGGTGGGTTAACACGTGAGTTCTTTTTAAAAGTTGCTGCTAAATATTCCGAAAGTACACCTTCATTTACTTTCGAGCCTAAAGTCGCCTTACAGGTTTTTAACGAATATTTAAATTCGTACCCTAATATTAAAACTTATTATAACGAGCGACTGAGTCCTCAAAATGGGGTAAACAAAAATTCAACCAGCAAAAAGATATTTTATCTGCAAATGGAATCCGGGAAAATATTCTCGGCCAGTGAATATATAGATGCCTCGTACGAAGGAGATTTACTGGCCGGCGCCGGCGTTTCTTACACAGTCGGCCGTGAAGCAAACAGTACATATAATGAAAGCAAAAACGGCGTCCTGCCGCCCATAGCTTTCCCGGTAAATGTTAATCCATATTTAATTGAAGGTAATTCTGCCAGTGGCCTATTGCCGCGGGTTAATGGCTTACAAACGTCAGCAACAGGCACTTCAGATAACAAAGTAATGGCTTATAATTTTAGGATCTGTCTTACTAACGACTCAAGCAATATCATACCAATTGCTAAACCCATTAACCTGAACATGAATGACTATGAAATTATGTTCAGGATGATCAAACAAAACTATTGTTTGTTTATAGGTGGGCATTGGACGAAAAATAGAAAGTTTGATGTAAATAGCGCTAATTATTTTTCGACAGACTATGTTGGGATGAGTTCATCATATGCTGAAGCTGGTTACGATGAAAGAGACACCATTAAAAAGAAGATAGAAAATTATGAAAGAGGGCTGATATGGCTAATCCAAAATGACCCGCGTATTCCATCCTCCATTCAAAAATTTTACAAATCATTTGGGTTGGCAAAGGATGAGTTTGTACAAAACAATGGCTGGCCTACTCAACTGTACATAAGGGAGGCACGAAGGATGGTCTCCGACTATGTTATAACTGATAATTATATTTTAAATAAACAAACTGTTAACGATCCTATTGGATTGGGTACTTACCCTTTGGATTCGCATTTAATGCAATACAGGGTAAATGCTGCAGGATTTATAGAAGGTGAAGGACAAATGTTTGTAGATGCTAACCGGGGTTATGGCATCAGCTTCAGAGCGCTGGTCCCTAAACAGTCCGAATGTACTAACCTGGCGGTTTCTGTGTGCGTGTCCGCATCACACTCGGCATTTTGTTCCATCAGAACTGAGCCTACTTATATGACAATGGGTCAGTCGGCAGCAGCTGCTGCTGTTTTGGCCATCAATGAAAAATGCGATATACAAAAAGTAGACTACAACGCATTAAAAAAACAATTAATTAATGATCAGCAATTAATATCAAAATAGAAATACTATTATCTTCAATAATGTAAAAAAAACCGGAGCTCTTGACGGAGAAAATATATTTCGTAACTTAAAACTTGTACATTCGCAGTAAATTTAGACCCCTAATTATCAGTGTTTAACAATACGATCCGAACCTTTACGCAAAAAATTTCCGGATATTTTCTCAAGCTAAGAAATTCATGTTTCGTGCTGTTATTAATTTTGGCTGGATGCCACAAACCAGCCAAACCTGAAATAATACCATCGCAACCGTCGCAGCCAACGCCGCCGTCGTTACCTTCAGGTACCATAAGTTCTGATATCCTTATTTATGGCGCTACATCTTCGGGTGTTATCGCCGCAGTTGAAGCGGCAAAATCGGGTAAAACTGTAATTTTAATCGCCAACGATACGCACATTGGCGGAATGACGAGCGGTGGCCTTTCAAAGGCTGACGTGGTGGATTACGGGCAAAATTTAGGCGGGTTAACCCGCGAATTCTTTTTAAAAGTTGCTGCAAAATATTCTGAGGGCACACCATCATATACTTTTGAGCCTAAAGTCGCTTTACAGGTTTTTAATGAATATTTACATTCATATCCTAACATTAAGATTTATTATAATGAGCGATTAAACCTTCAAAATGGCGTAAATAAAGATCCGTCAAATAAGAAAATATTTTATGTACAAATGGAATCGGGAGAAATATTCTCAGCTACGGAGTACGTAGATGCATCATACGAAGGCGATCTATTGGCCGGGGCCGGTGTTTCTTACAAAATTGGCCGTGAGGCTAACAGTACATATAATGAAAGCAGAAATGGTGTTGTGCCACCTATTCCCTTTCCGGTACAGATTAGTCCGTATTTAATTGAAGACAATCCGGCCAGCGGTTTATTGCCAAGAATAAATCCTCAGGAAGCCACCGGACCGGGAAGTTCAGATAACCTGATAATGGCCTATAATTACAGAGTTTGTCTCACCAACGATCCTAATAATATAATACCGATCACTAAGCCGGCTGATCTGAACATGAATGATTACGAAATTATGTTCAGAATGATTAAGCAAAAATACAAGGTATTTTTAGGGTGGCATTGGACAAAAAACAGCAAACTTGATGTAAACAGCGCCAACTATTTTTCTACTGACTATGTTGGGATGAATTCATCCTATCCAGAAGCCAGCTATGATAAAAGAGATTCTATTAAAAAGAAAATTGAAAACTATGAAAGAGGGTTGATCTGGCTAATGCAGAACGATCCCCGCATCCCTCCCTCATTTCAAAAATTTTACAAAACATTTGGGTTGCCCAAAGATGAGTTTATACAAAACAATGGCTGGCCTACTCAATTATACATAAGGGAAGCACGGAGAATGGTTTCTGATTATGTTATAACTGATAATTATATCATAAATAACCAACTTGTTAATGACCCCATTGGATTGGGTACTTACCCTTTGGATTCGCATTTAATGCAATACAGGGTAAACGCTTCGGGCTTTGTAGAAGGCGAAGGGCAAATGTATATTGATGTTAACCGGGGGTATGGCATTAGCTACCGGGCGTTGATTCCTAAACGGTCCGAATGTACTAACCTGGTAGTTTCTGTGTGCATATCCGCATCGCATTCCGCATTTTGTTCTCTTAGAACTGAGCCAACCTACATGGTAATGGGCCAATCAGCAGCAGCCGCTGCAGTTTTAGCTATCAATAAAAACTGCGATATACAAAACGTTGATTATAACGACTTAAAAAAACAGCTAAGTGACGATCATCAATTAATTTTCACTCAATTATTTTAAGAAACTGGTTTTTCCTATTGATTATCCCGCCACTCGTAAACCCAGGCCGATTGAATTTGCTCCAGGTGGCCTTCGTTCGATTCTTCACGGGTGCCGGCAAAGTTGGGCAGGCCCAGTACCCACTCCAGCAAATCGGTAAAACGGATGCGGTATATTTTCGATTCGCCGAAGTCGTCACCAAACTTTTCATAAAGCTCGATAGCAATGTCTTCGTGATCTTTCCAGTGTATCGGCAGGCTAAACTTTTCGTCGTTCATTTGTTGAATATAGTTATAATAGGTGTAAGCACCTCTTTAAAAATCAGGGGCAATGCCAATTAATGTCCGAGGAATTGATTCTGGTCGGGCAAGGTAATCTCTATATCGCCGTCGAGCACAACACACTGGCAACCCAAACGCGAATTGATGCGCGGGTTAACTGCCCTGTCGATAAAATCTTCTTCTTTGTCAGATATTTCCTGGATATTATCCATACCCTTATTTACATATACGTGGCAGGTGCTGCATCCGCATACTCCGCCGCAATTGTGCTGCAATTCAATGCCGTTTTCCAGGCAAACGTCCAAAACAGATTCACCTTCGGCAATGGGTAATTCAACGCTGTCCATACCCTTCTCCTCAAAGCTTATCTTAACTTTAAAAATGTTCATTTCAGCAAAAGTAACAAAATTACCCGTGCCCGTGCCCCGTATTATTGTTTTTGATAATATCCTGACTTAATAACTCATAAATAATCTTTAAATCCGGTTTTGTATCAAGCATTTGCAAGTGTGCCGCCATAGTATTTTCATCGTTACGGATAGCGGGCCCGGTTTGCACCTCCGCAGGCAGGTGGGTTTGTACCTTTTGGGCGGTTTCTAAAATCAATGGACGCAGCATTTCGAAACCCATCTCATTTTCCGCCAGTAATTGCTGTGCTATATTATACAGGTAGTTTGGAAAATTACATGCAAACACCGCAGCCAGGTGTAATATTTTGCGTTGTGCTGAATTTACCTGGTAAACGTTATTACTCACAGTTTGTGCAAGGTCAACCAATTGCCTGGTTATGTTTTCGTCCGCTCCCTCTATGCAAAGTGGCACTGTTAAAAAATCAACTTCCTTATTCTTACTAAGGGTTTGCAGCGGATAAAAAACACCTGCTTTTGAGGTAAAATTTAATAATGTCCGCAAATCTGTAGCGCCCGAAGTGTGGGCTATCAGCCTGCCGTGCTTCGCCAGCGTTTCTGCAATTGGGCCGATGACGTCATCCTTAACCGAAATTATAAAGATATCAGTCTCCGGGCTAACGTGGCTTAAATCATCAATCGCTTCGGCGCCTACGTGGTAGGCAAGGAGTGCCGCGTTTTGCATATTGGGGCTGTAAACCTGCGCAATGCGGTGACCTGCGTTTTTAAAAGCAGCTGCAAGATGTGTGGCAACATTCCCCGAACCTATTATACTTATGCGCATATATTGTAAATTATAGATAGCGATAACACAAATATTTCCCCTATTTTTAAGTTTTCAGAAACGTTTATATTATCCAATTAACCAGGGCATGAAATTACTTAAAGTCATCTTTACTACCATCTTATTTTTAGCCATATTAACAAGTATTTACTTTGTGATTATGTACAAAAAGAGCGATATGGAAAAAAAGGAACTGACAGATGAAGACAGGGCGGGAACTACAGGTAAATACATAAAATTGAGCCAGGGGGTTACCCACTACGAAATCGCCGGGCCCGATACCGGTCAGGTAGTTATATTGGTACATGGCTTTAGTGTACCTTATTTTATCTGGGATGGCACTTATGAATACCTGGTTAAGCAAGGGCTCAGGGTAGTGCGGTATGACCAGTATGGCCGGGGCTATTCAGACAGGCCCGATGTAATTTACAATAGCGCCCTGTATCAAAATCAACTGGCTGAATTGATAAAGCAGCTTCACCTGAAAACTCCTGTTGATTTGGCAGGCGTATCGCACGGCGGTAAGGTTGTTACCGATTTTACCTGCAGCCACCCGGAATTGGTTGGCAAGGTAATTTTAGTTGATCCGGCCTACCCGTATGAAAAACCGTCAGAATCAAAACTATACACTGACTATCACGAAGCTACCCATGGCGATGAACGGGCCACCGGGCAACTGGCAGATTTTAAATACCCGCAGCGGCACCCCGATTGGGTTGCTAAATACCGTGTTCAAATGCAGTACAAAGGTTTCAGGAATGCCCTGGTATCAACCATGTACAACTATGATTATAACGGCCGCCAGGCTAACACCTGCCTTAACGAAACGCACAAACCCGTGTTGCTGGTTTGGGGTAAAGAGGATCATACAGTTCCAATTGCGTTCAGCGATTCCATCCGCAGTGTGTTGAAAGTTGATTTCTTTCCAGTGGATGACGCCGGACATTTGCCTTATATCGAGCAGGCGGATAAAGTTAATCCGAAGATTGCGGAGTTTTTGAGAAAATAGTGAAGCAGGAGTTTTTTATATCTGTTCTTTTTCTGCCCAGTCAATCCCTTCCGGCAATTCCGTTTTGCTAAACTCAACGTGTACAACCCTGCGCTGTTTACCGCTTGTTGACCGACTTGATGCATGCATCAGTAGCGGTCGCATTATCATAATCCCACCAGCAGGTACATTACAAGTTACGCCGTCGCCGGCTTGCAGGTTTACGTGTTCTATGCGTGTAATATCCAAATGAGAGCCTGGTATCACCTTTAATGCGCCATTACCTTCGTCAGTATCGTCAAGATGTATCCTTACGGTAAAATTGTCTTTCAAAATGCCGACCGGCGGCTGCACGGCAAACTGCTTGTGCTTAGTAGTCCACGGGCCGTAACCGGGCAAATCGACTTTTTTCTCTACCGAAATAGTAAGGTCCTGGTGCCAGGCTACAAACCAGTTTGATTGTGGCGGTTTATCAAAATAGATGGATTTAACGATAGAGTAGCTGTCGCCAAATAAACTTGCTATACACTCTTTCAGCTTCTTATTAAGAACCAGTGGCTTAACATCCGGAACTTCTTTTAAAAATTGGCGGATAGCAAAAAGATCTTCAGTTTTTCTGAAAGTGGGGTTTGACTGGTCGGCCTGGCTGATGGTGTTTAGGATGGTATCAATTTCACCCGCGGTGTAAATATCAGCTAGAGTGGTAAAGCCTTTTATGGCAATATCTTCCTGGTGCCTGGCTGATTGATGCATAACATGATGGATTCCGGCAGACTTACGAAGTTTAAAAAACTTCGTAAGTCTATTGGTTAACTTTATACCGTCTTCAACTCGCTGTTCCTTCTTCTTATCGACAGCAAAAATCCTATTATCATAATAATAGTACCCGACCACAGGAAGTTGATATAAGGGAAATCAAGCGCACGCATTACTATCCATGGCTTTTTGTTTTGCGGCTGCTGGTAAACAACTATCTCCACCTTGTTTTCGGCAGGGATAATTTTTGAAAGGCGCAGCTTCAAGCCTGCATCTTCTACCTTGCGGGCAAAATCAAACACGCTTTTGTTTTTTATCATATAAACCGGCTCGGCTTCATATTTTTTGTTGTGCGATATCACTTCCAGTTTTGCACCTATAGCTACATCGTTGCCTGTAATTGGGATATTCTGCACTTGCACCTCGCGGTTTAACGATTTTAATATGATATCGCCATCCCTGTAGTGAATGGTATCACCAACAGCAATTTGGTGGGGAACGGGTTCGTCGTAATTCTTATCGTCGTTTTCCTCGCCATGTGCGTCGCCTGCAGCAGCAGCCTGGGTATTGGTACCGACAGGCAAAGCGGTTATGTGCGTATACAAATCGTGCAGCAAATAATGTTTGGTATCAGGCACCGGCGATGGCTCCGAACCCATTTGCGGGTTGGTGAGCACGTTGGGCTTCAGTATAAATTCTTCTGTAACTTTACCGGTTTCATCCAGGCGTTTATAATTCACTTTAAAATAACGGTTAGGCGCTGCCACTGAGTCACCCAAATAGGTAACTGTATAGTCGCCCATTTTTACCGGCTCATTTTTATAGATCATTACGTTTTCGCGCGCGCTGCGCTCGCCTTCTGCTTTGTCAAATCCGTTCATCTTTATAACGCCCGACTCGTTAAGCGATACCACCTTGCGGGTACCGGCAGCAATAAGTGCCCCAACCAGCATCAACGCAAAACCAATATGCGCCACTGCTGAGCCGGCAAGCTTAAACTTACCTTTAACCGCATCGGCCAATACCTTGCCGTTTGCCAAAACCGAGTATATCGACCCAAACATTACCAGGTTAAATACAAAGTGCAATTTGTAAAGGCCGGTCGCATAAACCACCAGGGCAGTTATCAGCGCCGCTAATACAAAGTACACCGCAGTAGTTATGAAAAAGCGGGTGATATCTGATTTCTTATATTTTAAAAACTGGGTAAAGCCAGTTAGTATGGCAATAACCATGGCAAACGAAGACTGGATAACATTATAATGCCCCACTAAATCAACCGGTGGCGCTATTTTGGTACCGAAGGCCCTGTTAAACACAGGGATGGAAGTTACCAATAGCAAATGGAAGCATGAAAGCGCCAGGAATATTGCACCTACAAACATCCAGAACTCGCGCGAGTAGGTGTCTTCGTCCTTTTTGGTAATGGGCAATTCTTTAAAACGGGCTACTACACACCATACAGAAATAGCCAGGAACACCAAAACGTAGCTCACCAACTGTCCGAACATACCTAAGTCTGTGAACGCATGCACGGATGTATCACCCAGCACCCCGCTTCTCGCCAGGAATGACGAATATAGGACCATGATAAAGCTCACCAACACCAGGACGGTAGCTGTAACATAGGAGTGCCCCGTGTTTTTGTAAACAATCATTACGTGCACTCCGCCCACTAGGGTCAGCCATGGAAAAATCGACGCGTTTTCAACCGCATCCCAGGCCCAGAAGCCGCCAAAGTTTAGTGATTGGTAAGCCCACAACGAACCCATTATTACACCCACACCTAATATCATCGATGCAAATAGCCCCCACGAAATAGCTGGCGCAATCCATTCTTTATACCGTTTTTGCCAAAGGCCTGCGACAGCATATGCAAACGGTACAACCACCGATGCCGCCCCTAAAAACAAGGTTGGCGGATGTATTACCATCCAATAATTTTGCAGTAAAGGGTTCATGCCCTGCCCGTCTTTTATAAATGAAAGGTAGTCAGGCCGCGAAAATATTGGGGCTTCGATAGCATTACGTAACAGCAAAAATGGTGAACTTCCTATTCTTGCATTAAAAAGCTCGACACCTAATAGCATTGATGCCAGGAATAACTGTGAGAGTGAAATAACCGTCATTACCGGCTTTTCCCACGATTTTGCGCGCCAGATCAGGACATTGCCCAAAACCGCCTGCCAGAAAGTCCACAGCAAAAAGCCGCCTTCCTGCCCGTTCCAAAAGCCAGATACGATATAGTAAACAGGTAACGAGCGCGAGGTATACGACCAGGCATAATGATATTCGAAATAGTGATTGTAAATGACGTAGAAAAGCATTGTCCCTACTCCTAAAATAGAAACAGAGTTTGCCCAAAACGCAATACGCCCCATTTTAAGCCATGAATTATCGAGCTTATTGGTGCTTGTGGTAGCAAAAAAATAGCTTAGAGTTGAGAGTAGCGCGCCGCCGAACGATAGAATAACAAACACCTGCCCTATATGGCCGGGCAAAAGGTGTTCGCCTTTAAAAGCTGTATCCATTAAATGATTTTATATTTCGGCCGTTTTAGCCTTGAACTCGGTAACTTCTACTTTGTCTTTGGTGTACTTCGACGGGCATTTCATCAGGATGGTTGATGCATGGAATTCCTTGCCAGTCATGCGGCCGGTAAGCACAATCTGTTCCGACTTTTCGAAATCCTGTGGCTTGGTACCGGTATATATCACCTTACATTCTTCGCCTTTATTATCTTTTACAAAAAATGCGAAATAATTGGCATCCTTTGCAGCGTCGTAATAAAGTTCTTTGCTTTTATCTAAATGGCCAACTACGTGTAGTTCATCAGTTGTTTTTTTAGCGTCGCTGAACGAGCCGTAAGTGCTTGAGCTGGAATAAGTACTGATAATAACTGCTATCGCGATAGCAATTACAACCAAACCAAATATTGCGCTTTTTTTCATTAAAGGTTATCTCCTCGTATTTCGGTTTACAAAAATACAAAACGTTAATGTAATAATGTTTATTACAAGGGATTAATATTATTTAGAATCATTCTTGATTGAGTCGGAAAAGTCGGTAAAGTCAGTAAAGTCCGAAAAGAAAAAAGAAGTTGATTAGGTTGATTGAGTTGGATTAGCTTAATTAAGCTTGATCAAAACTTGCAGCTTCTTCCCGACTTTTCGGACTTTACTGACTTTCGGACTTTACTGACTTTCGGACTCCTCAACGTATCAACGCTATACTTCCCCCCTTGCTAATCTTTATTTGATTATAATCATCGTAACCGTCCAGTATCCAGTAGTAAACCCCGGTTGGCAAGTTGTGGCCTCCAAAATTACCGTCCCAATAGCCTGTGGTCGATTTTGTTGAAAATACCAGTTTCCCGTAGCGGTTAAAAATTTTAACATCAGTAAATGTTGCCACCCCATTCAGTGTGACCAAAAACTTGTCGTTTACGCCGTCGTTATTAGGCGTAAAGGCCGTTGGGGCAACTATGGTATAAGGTGGTGGTGCGTGTATCACCACGTTTACCTTTGCTATTTTTTGGCAGCCATAGCTGCTTTCGGCCTTTACATAATATACACCGCCATATTTTATAGATGTATAATTATAAACAGGTTTTGTAGCCCCGGCATCACTATAGTAACTATATTTTAAATCATTTTGATGGGCAAAAGTCGTGGTAAGATCAACCGTTACAGGGAAATCAACCGGCGCGGGATCGGTGATGTTTATTTCGGGATAGGCAATAGTGACGTGCACTGGCAGTATATTCATGCAGCCTTCCTTGTTTATTCCCTGTATGTAATAGGTGCCGGTATCAGTAACATGCTTGGGCATGTATAAATAGCTTGTCGCCAATGAATCTGTAAAATAGGCAAATGTAGTTTCAGGACTGGTACCCGCTGTTACTTCGGGACGGGTAAGATCAACACCGTCCCCGGGACACCCTTTTACAGTATCCTGGATCTTTAACCTAAAGCCTTCGTCTATTTTATTTACAAGGGTATGCAGGGTGTCTACGCAGGCTACTCCGTCATAGGGCAGAGCCACCAGTGTATAACCGGTATTGTCGGGCGGTGGCGGCGATAGGGTTAAGGTTTTGCCAGCTCCCAGCTGTTTCGACATATCACTATTATACCAAAAATATTGTGCAAAGCCGGTAGGTCCATATAACGTAACCGACCTTTGGCCCAGGCAATAAGCATTTCCGGCTATCGCATTCCCGTTGTCCTCTTTCATATCAAGATAAGCATACCCAAAATGCTGCCCCCGTGTACAGTCGTTCGTTGTAAATTCAAGCCTGATGGTTTTACCAGGATAATGGCTGAGGTCGATCGTTGCTGTCGACCAATCTTTATAATAAATGCTCTCCCCTTTGTGGCCTACCGCGTTCGATAATTTAAAGCCCGGCAAAGTAGAAGATGCGGCAAAATCAAAAGCCGGGCATTCAATGGTTGTATGGTCGGTCACGTCGAAAACATGCACAGTAAATTTGGGCTGTTGGAATGGCTGGTGATCGGGATTTTCAAGCACCACGGCATAGTTGAAAACTATACTGTACGATTTTATATTAGGCACCTTAAAAGTATAGGCAACCCGCTCTGCTTCCTGGTGTACACTATCATTTCCTAACTTAATTGAATAATTGCTGCCGTTGGGGCACATAACCGGGAAGTTGCCGTATGGGTCCCGTTGCGAACCATTATAAAGTCGGCCATAAAGTGTGTGCCTGTTAAAAAGCGGAGATGAAATTGCCAGGTCAAGCCTGCCTAATGAATCTATCTTTCCGGCATAACATTGCCACCTGGAAAAGCTACCCTCTTCAAAGCCGATGTTTGGTGTTTGAGCAAATGTTTTAAAGCTGATAAATAATAATATTACGACTAACTTTTTAAACATCCCCATTCCATTAATCAATTAAAGGTAAACGTTTTAACCATTAATGTTAAAGCACCGGTTTTAAAAGTATGTAACTTATTTAACATAATTATTAAATATAACCGCGCGCAGCAAGAAAGGATGATTTGGCATATAGCCGTGCCGGTATGTTTACCTACGGTATTTTTGGCGAGCCGGTTGCCTGAGTAGCGGTTTGACCCTTCAATTTAAAAGTAAAAAGCCTCCCATACCGAAGTACAAAAGGCTTTTTTTATCATTAAATCCGACATCGGAAATCCGACATCCGACATCCATTACGGCCAGATACCAAGATTTTGGTACGATACCGCAATTTTATTAATGGCGCCAACCATTGCTGCACTGCGCAGCGTGTCAATTTTAGGATTAGCCTTGTAGGTTTCCCTTATTTCGTGGTACGACCGTATCATGGTGTCTTCCAAACCCGAGTTAACCAACTCAAGCTCCGAGGCTCCCTTAATAATAGTCGACCTTTGCATTGGCGTTAGTGCCACGCCGGTTAAGCCTTCAACCATGTTTACCAGGTTAAGGTTCGAGTTTTCTTCAAAGCGCCTGTTCATACGGCCAAATGCCACGTGCGAAAGGTTTTTTAACCACTCGAAATATGATACGGTTACACCGCCGGCATTGGCATACATATCAGGGATAATTAAGCCGCCGTTTGCATAAAATATAGTTTCGGCTTCCGGCGAGGTTGGTCCGTTTGCGCCTTCGGCAATAATTTTTGCTTTGATATTTTTGATGTTGGCCAGTGTTATCTGGTTTTCCAAAGCTGCGGGTACCAGGATATCGCATGGTTGCTCTAAGCCCTCCATCGAATTTTTAAATTCTTTTTTCGCACCGGCATAGCCCAAAATTGAACCGGTTGCCTTGCGGTGCTGGAATACAGCATCAACGTCAAGCCCGTCTTCGTTGTAAATAGCACCTTCAAATTCGCAAAGACCTACCACAAGGGCGCCAAACTCAGCCAAAAACTTAGCTGAATGGTAACCCACGTTACCAAGGCCCTGTACAATTACTTTTTTACCCGATATGCCCGGCAGCAAGCCGATTTTCTGCATATCCTCACCCACGCTTACACACTCGCGGATGGCAATGGCTACTCCCCTGCCGGTTGCTTCCTTACGGCCTGCAATACCGTGCAGCGCAATTGGCTTACCGGTTACGGCGCCCATGGCGTCAAGCTGGCCCGGGTTCATAGTAGCATAAGTATCGGCTATCCAGCTCATTTCGCGCTCGCCTGAACCGTAGTCAGGCGCAGGAACGTCGATGCTGGGGCCAATGAAATTCTTTTTGATAAGCTCCACCGTATAACGGCGGGTAATATTTTCAAGCTCTGTTAAGCTGTAGTTTTTGGGGTTTATTTTGATTCCGCCTTTAGCACCGCCGAATGGCACATTCACAATGGCGCATTTGTAGGTCATCAGGGCCGCAAGCGCCATAACCTCATCCTCGTTAACCATCTCGCTGTAGCGGATACCGCCTTTGGTTGGCGATTGGTGCTGCGAGTGCTCAACGCGCCAGGCATCAATCACTTCAAAGCCATTGCCCCGTCGTATAGGGAAACGGAAACGATAAACACTGTTGCATGACTTAATCTGGTCTAACAGGCCGGAATCGTGCTTGGTAAATTGGGCTGCATAATCAAAGTTTTTACATACGTCACCAAAAAAGTGGGTATCTTCATTAGCGGCCGGGTTGGTAGTAGCCATAAATTTTGTTTGATAATTATTAAATCGTTAAAAAAGTGCACAAATTTGATACATTTTTTATCAATATCGCAAATTTATTATCCCCAAATTTGGGCTGCATGCATAATATTACATTAAAATGCAGGTTTAAATTGAATAGGCTTATTTTTTGAACTATTTCTCTTTTTCGATTTTTCTTAACCGCCTGTCTATCGAGAACAAATAGATGGCCAAACCTGCAAGAATTATGACCACAATGGCCACTACAACGTAAATTTTACCAGAACTGCGGAACACGTCGGCCATTTCCGGCCCTGTACCGCTTTGGGCAAAAACAGCGATATTGCTTAGCGTTAACAGTATTAGAAACAGTAATTTCTTCATCAATCCAGCGAATTATTTTTGTACTCAATTAAACGGATGCGATACCTTATGGTAGCTATCCAAACCGCCAACAGGCTCCAGCCTGCCATTGCCGGGTAAAAAACGGCCCTCATCCGGCCGTCCAGGTCATACCGGCCAAAAGCCGGGTTGCCCCCGTTACCCGGGTGCAGCGAATCTGTCATCCTCGGGATAACAAATATCAAAACGATCATAATCGGGAAGGCGAAAATATTGTATATGGCCGATATTTTTGCGCGTTTTTGTTCCTCGTCTATCGAGTTGCGCAATACCAGGTAGGCGCAGTACAGTAAAAAGGCAATGGCGGCACTGTTTTGCTTCGGGTCGCCGCTCCAGTAGGCGCCCCAGGTATATTTGGCCCACAGCATACCTGTAAGTAAACCAAGCACATAAAAAAACATCCCGGTGTTAACACATTCTACTGACGCCAGGTCATCCTTCTCCAGCCCCTTGTCCAAATACCTGATGCTGTAAAAAACCGACATCACAAAAACCGACAGCATAGCCATCCACATAGGCACGTGGAAGTACAGGTTACGGATGGTTTCGTTAAGGATATATTTATCGGGTACGCCCAGCAAAAAGCCGGCGATAATGGTGTAAAACAGCAGGATTACTGTGCCTACCTTCCACCACATCTTTGTCATCTGCCCTTGCAGAAAATGGTAAAAATTGGCAGCTATTTGTGAAATAATTTCCATAAAAACTTGTAGGGCAAAGGTAGGGAATTTTACTTGATTAAGTTGGATTAGGTTGATAAAGTGAGTGGTTGATAGCGCAAAACTTCTTGTCGCAGAAGGGGGTTGACGGGGTTGACACTTTTTCGATATTTTTTACGATTAACTTACTATTAATAAGATAGTTAATTAAAAAAATAGACTATATCGTGAAAAAGCTAAAGCGTTCCATTTTTTTCCGCGGAACACCCGGAACGCTGTGAAACATACTCATTTTCAGGTATTTAAAATATGTAAATTTTAGTTCAACAAAAAAGCCCGCTCGTTTGTACCGCGGGCTACCTAAACGCGGACCACAAGGCTCTAGCCTTGCGGTAGCGGAAAAACGGCGGCAGCTGGGGA